>Ga0079224_100002012_pt1 | contig 24234 bp, 20 predicted proteins | sample Stecom2015_FD_80414 | JGI IMG/M metagenome (GOLD analysis project Ga0079224, IMG submission 80414) | Agricultural soil microbial communities from Utah to study Nitrogen management - Steer compost 2015 | ecosystem: Environmental > Terrestrial > Soil > Agricultural land | place: USA: Utah... | reverse complement strand
GGTCGGTGTCGAGGTCCGGTACGGAGGCCACCAGTGCCCTGGTGTACGGGTGGCGGGCGTGTGCCAGCCCGGCGGCCGGCAGGTCCTCGACCACGCGGCCGGCGTACATCACCAGCAGCCGCCGGCACAGCTGGGACACGACCGTGATGTCGTGCGAGATGAGCAGCAGGGCCGCGCCCGCGTCGCGCTGGACCCGCCGCAACAGGCGCAGCACCTCGCGTTGGACCGTCACGTCCAGCGCGGTGGTCGGCTCGTCGGCGATCACCAGGGCGGGTGTGCCCATGAGCCCCATGGCGATCATCGCGCGCTGGCGCATGCCGCCGGAGAACTCGTGCGGGTACTGGCGCGCCCGCCGCTCCGGTGCCCCGACCCGCACCTGCCGGAGCCGGTCGACCGCCTGTGCCCACGCCGCCCGCCGCCGCGCTCCCTGGTGGACGGTGGCGACCTCGGCCAGCTGCCGGCCGACCCGCATGGACGGGTTGAGCGAGGACGACGGGTCCTGGAACACCATCGCCAGCGATGTGCCGAGCAACCGGCGCAGCTCGCGCTCGGACCGTCCGAGGACCCGCACCCCGGCCACCTCCAGCCGGGCCGCGGTCACCACGCCGGGCCCGGGCACCAGCCCCGCCGCGGCCAGCGCGGTGAGGGTCTTGCCCGAGCCGGACTCCCCCACGATGCCGACCGACTCTCCGGGTGCGACGGTGACGCTCACCCCGTCCACGGGATGCACCCACCGGCTCGCGGTGGGGAAGCTGACGCGCAGGTCCTCCACGGCCAGCACCGGCCGCTGCGGCGCCCCCCCGGTGGGCGGGCCGGCGTCACCGCCGTCCGCGGTGGCGGACGTCGGGGCCGGGCCGGTGCCGGCGACGTCGACGGTGGTGGTCGGGGCCGGGCCCGCCGGCCGCGGCAGCGGTGTCCGCAACCCCACCGCCTGGGCGACCGCTTCACCGCCGAGCTGGAAGGCCACGCTGGCCAGCACCACGGCCACCCCGGGCGCGAGCGCCGCTGCCGGGTTGAGGTAGATGCGGCCCAGGCCCTCCCCGAGCAGGCGTCCCCAGTCGTAGGCCGGTGGCTGCACCCCCAGGCCGAGGAACGACAACCCGGCGAAGGCGAGCAGCCCGCCGCCGGCGGCCAGGGTGGCGTTGACGACCAACGGTTCCCCGATGTTCGGCAGGACGTGCCGGGCGATCAGGCGGGTGCGGCCGACCCCGGCGACCCGCGCCGCGGCGACGTAGTCCCGGCCGGCCACCGACGCGCTCATGGTGTGCACCAGCCGGGCGAACGCCGGTGCCCCGGCGATCCCGATGGCCAGCACCGCCCCGCGCGCCCCCACCCCGAAGACGGCCGCGAAGAACAGGGCGAGCAGCAGGCCGGGGAACGCGATCGCCAGGTTGATGCCGGCCACCACCAGCCGGCCGGCGGGACGGGGCAGCACCGTCGGCAGGGTGCCGAACACCAGCCCGAGCACGACCGAGATCAGGGTGGCCGCCAGCGCGAGGCCGATCGAGAACCGGGTGGCGACCAGCACCCTCAGCAGGACGTCCCGGCCGAGCGCGTCCGTGCCCAGCCAGTGCCGGGACGACGGGCCCTGCAGCATCGCCGCGGTGTCCACCCGGTCGGCGGCGTCCTGCCACAGTGGTGGTGCGACGACCGCCAGCACGAGGAACGCCAGCAGCAGGCCGGCGGCGACCGCGCCCACCGGGGTGCGGCCGGCCGCCAGCAGCTGTGCGCGCACCATGCTCACGCCTCCGGCAGGGTGGAGCGCGGGTCGAGCACCGCCAGCAGCAGGTCGACCACGAGGTTGACCACCAGCACGATCGCGCCGTAGAGCAGCACGACCGCCTGCACCACCGGATAGTCCTTGGCCAGGATCGACTCCACGAAGGTGCGGCCGAGGCCCGGCCAGGCGAAGACCACCTCGACGAGCACCGTCCCCACGATCATCGAGCTGAGGAGCATGCCGGAAATGGTCAATGTGGACGTCAGCGCGTTGGGGAACGCGTGCCTGCCGTACACCCGCCACGCCGGCAGCCGCTTGGCCCGGGCGGTGCGCACGAAGTCGCTGCCCAGTACCGCCAGCGCCTCCACCCGGACGATGCGGGCCAGCGCCACCGCCGGGCCGGCCGACAGCGCCGCCACCGGCAGCAGGTACGACTCCGGACCGCCGCGGCCGGCCACGGGCAGCCAGCCGAGCGTCACCCCGAAGACGAAGATCAGGCCCACCCCGAGCAGGAACTCCGGTACCGCCGCCACGGCCGCGCTGGTGGAGGTGAACCCGAGCTCGGCGCCCCGCCGGCGCCCGCCCCGGGTGAGGACCGCCATGGCCAGCCCCAACGGCACGGCCACCGCCAGCACCACCACGAAGGCCAGCAGCGCCAGCACCGCGGTCGACGGCAGCCGAACCGCGATGATCTCGGCCACCGGCAACCCGGACACCATCGAGGTGCCCAGGTCGCCGGTTGCCAGGCCGCGCAGCCAGGTGGCGAACTGCACCGCGAGCGGGTCGTTGAGACCCAGGGACTCCCGCCTGGCCGCCACCACCTCCGGCGAGGCGGTCATCCCCAGCGCCGCGCGCACCGGGTCCCCGGGCACCATGTGGATCATCAGGAACGCCGCCGTGACCAGCACCACGAGGGACACGGCCAGTCGCACCGTGCGCCGGAGCAGGTACCCGGGGGTCACCGCGTGAACAGGCGCAGGGTCGGTGGCGCGGGGCTGCCCGCGTTCAGGCGCAGCTCGACGCCGTCGGCGAAGTACGGGAGGAGGCTGTCGACAATGGGCGTGACATCGGCGGCCCCGATCAGCGCCCGCTCCGCCTCCGCCCAGTCGCCGCAGCCGGCGGCACCCGGCTGCTGCATCGCCGCGGCGGTCAGCGAGGTGTACCGCTCGTTGGCGATGGCACCGAAGTTGGTGCCGTCCGGCGGCGGCGGACCACCGAAGAACCCGGTGAGCTGCGACGGGAACGCGACGTTCAGGCTCAGGATCACCGCGTCCCACGCGCCGGTGCCGAACAGGACCTCGTTGGCCTGCACGGACGTCACCGGCCGCAGCTCGACCTCGACGCCGAGCTCCTGCCAGCGTTGCGACACCAGCTCCACACCGGCGGCGAGCTGGCTGCCCGCCTCGCTGCTGTAGACCAGGGTCAGCGCGAGCGGCTCGCCGTCGCGGGAACGCACCCCGCCGTCGGCCACCCATCCGGCGTCGTCGAGCACGGTGGCCGCGGCGGCCGGGTCGTGCGGCGGGATGGTGCCGGTGACCGTGTCAGCGGGACAGACCTTCGGCTCCAGGACCCCGAGGCCGGTCGGCGGTTGTCCCTTGCCGCCGGTCATGACCGCGCCCACCTCGTCCCAGTCGACCGCCTGGACCAGCGCCCGCCGCACCGCCGGGTCGGCCCCCGGACGCCCGTCCGCCTGGTTGAAGATCAGCTGACTGAACAGCGTCCTGACGTCGTAGCGGCGCACGTCCGGCGCGGTGATCCGGTCCTGGTCCGGGCCGGTGACCGCGAGCAGGTCCACCTCGCCGGACAGGAACAGGTTGACCGCGGTGCTCTCGTCCGGCACGACCCGGATGATCACCGTGGCCGGGATGCCGGGGTCGCTCGCCGAGGCCCCGTCCGGGCCCCACGCGTAGTCGTCGCGCCGCTGGAACGTGTACCGCTCGCCCGGGACCGCCTCCTCGAGGGTGAACATGCCGGTGCCGTTGCCGGAATGGGCCAGGCTGTCCCGGTCGGCCATGCCGGCGGCGCACACGATCGGGAGCAGCGCCAGGCCCTGCAGCAGGAACGGGTCCGGGGACCCCGCGGTCACGGTCACGGTGCGCGCGGCGTCGTCGGCGCTGGTGGTCACGCCCGGCTGGACCCACAGGCCCAGCAGCGGCGACTGGTTGGCCGGGTCGGCGACGAAGTCCACGTTGGCGGCGACGTCGGAGGCGGTCAGCGGGCTGCCGTCGGAGCAGGTGATCCCCTCGCGGAGGGTGAAGGTCACCGAGCCGGGCTCCTCCTGCCACGACTCGGCCAGCCACGGCCGCAGCTCGCCCTCCTCGTCGATGAGGATGAGCTGGTCGTACATGTACGTGCCGACGTACCTGGTCAGCGCCAGCACGGTCATGTGCGGGTCGAGGTTGCCCGGGTCGCCGGCCACGGCGGTGACCAGCGTCCCGTCCTCGACCGGCGTCGCGGCTCCCCCGCCGCCGTCGGATCCGTCGCCGCTGCACGCGGTGAGCACCAGCGCCGATGCCGCCAGCACCGACACCGCGGTACTCCTTGACGCCATGGGGTGCCTCCCTTGTCGATGGACGCCGGCCGTGCGCGGCCGGCCGTCAGCCCGAAGTCCGGGGTATGGCCCGGCCCTGGTGCAGGAACCGGGCGCGGCCGGAGGAGGCGACGTCCACGAAGGCCACCGGCTGGTGCATCCCGTTGCGGGGCTCGGCCGACACGAACGTCTCGCCCCGCAGCCGGACGATCTCGTACCGTTCCGGCGGCAGGCCGGCCTCGGCCAGCGGGCCGCGCGGGGTCATCTCCACCCAGAGCCGGCCCGACTCGTCCGCGGTCACCTCGTAGTGGACGATGTCCGCCTCGTACCGGCCGACGTACCGGTCCGGGTCGAACGGCTGCGGCGCAGCCGGCGGCGCCGGCGGGACCGGCACCTGTACCCCGGCCAGCTCGGCCAGCGCCCGCCCGACCACCTCCCGGTAGACCGGGACCGGTTCCCCGCCGTTGGTCAGCAGCGCCACCGCCACCCCGGCCGCCGGGACCACGCGGAGGAACGCGTTCTGCCCGACCGTGCTGCCGTCGTGCCCGATGACCGTGCCGCCGACCCAGTCGAAGATCTCCCAGCCGATGCCCCAGGCGTCCCCGAGGAGGCCCAGGTACGGCAGCTCGACCTGGCGCTGCTGCATGGCCTTCACCGAGGCGGCCGACAGCACGTCGCCACCGCCGTCCAGGTGCATGCGGGCGAAGGTGAGCAGGTCCGCCGCGCTCATCGCCAGCAGGGAGCCGGCCGGCGCGTTGGAGGACACCAGGGCCCATGCCGGCGCCGGTACCGGGTCGGCGTCCGGGTCCGGCTGGATGTGCCCGACCGCGGCCCGGTGGAGGATCGCCTCGTAGGCGTCGGTGGCGGCGTGGGCCAGCCCGAGCGGGCCGATCAGGTGCTCCCGCAGCGCGGCCCCGTACGGCTTGCCGCGCAGCACCTCGACGATGCGGCCCAGCACCACGTAGCCGGCGTTGTTGTAGGAGAAGCGCTCGCCGGGCGGGAACAACTGCCGCACCCCGGTCAGCGTGGCCAGGTACTTCTCGATCGCGTCGTCGCCGCGCCCGGTGTCGGTGAAGATGTCCCCCTCGAAGCCGGAGACGTGGCAGCACAGGTGGCGCACGGTGATCCGGGCGCTGGCGTCCTCGTCCGCGACCCGGAACCCGGGCAGGTAGCGACGCACGGGTGCGTCGAGGTCGAGCCGACCCTCGTCGACCAGCTGCATGATGAGGCTGGCCGTCCACACCTTGGTGATCGAGCCGACCTGGAACACCGAGTCCACAGTGGTCTCGACACCGGTGGTCCGGCTCAGCACCCCGTACGCCGCCTGCGCGATCTCTCCGCCCGCCAGCACCGCGGCGACCGCGCCGGGCACCCGGTGCGCGACCGCGGACTCCGCCAGCCGGGTCGGCAGCCATGCCCGTACCGCGTCGAGGTCTCCCATCGGTCCGCTCCTCTCGTCCGCGTGGCCCTAACCGTAGGGGCCGCACCGCCGCGCGTAGTTGGTTCTCGCAGACGAACCTGGCCGCCTCGATTCGTCATCCGCCACAGTTCGGCGGTGAGAGTGACCGGGCCGCGCGTAAACCGGTCGAGGGCACCCGCCGCCCGCCGCTACGGTCATCCGGTGATCACCGGCTTCCACCACATCACGCTGCAGGTCAGCGACCTGGAACAGCGAGCGCCGCATCGGCCTGGACCACCTCGCACCGGGTGTCCCGAGCCGCGACGAGCTCGAGGCGCTGCTGGCGGTGCTGCACGAGATCGGCGCCGAGACCGACGGCATCCACATGGACCGGTCCGGCGACGCCGCCATGATCACGTTCCGGGACCCGGACAACGTGCAGTGGGAGTTCTTCGAGGAGCCCGCCTCAGCCGCGGGTGGCGCGGCTCCCGGCTGACGGCGCCGTAGCCGGCCGGGCCGGTCCCTCCCCTGACAACCCCCGGTGCCGCCCGTCGCGTCATAGATGGCGAGCCGTTCGGCGTCGTCGGATTGGAGCGCGGCATGGCGAGCGCGGTCGCGGGTACGCCGCCTGCGCGGCCGGGAGGTGGCCACCCCACGCGCGTGCGCACGCCGGCGACGGCGCGCGCGCGGCCGACGGGCCTTCCGGTACCGGGAGGTCGACGGTGCGGCTGCTGATCGCGCGCGCGGCGCCGGCCGGCACCCTGCTCGTGGCGGCATCGCTGGCGGCGCTTGTCGCCACGGTCCTGGTGACGGCGTACCTGCTGTACGCGTACCTGCTGCCCGAGGCCGGGTACCGGCAGACGGTCGCCGACGCCCCGGTCCGGGAGCGGGCGGTGCTGCTGACCTCCGACGCCGGCGGCCCGGACCGGGACCTGTCGACCTTCGACCGCCAGGCGCGCACCCTGTTCTCCGCCGGCCTGGCAGGCGTACCGCTGCAGGTGTACGGCGGTGGGCAGAGCACCGGCCAGCGGTTGCCCGACGACCTGCCCGGGGTCGACGCCGGCGACAACGGCGCGTACGCGGTCGTCGGGTTCCTCGCCGACGTACAGGCGCACGCGCGGCTGGTGGACGGTGCGTGGCCGCGTCCGGTGCCGGCCGACCGGCCCGCGGAGGTGGCCCTCCCGTCCGCGGTCGCCCAGGCGTGGGGCGTCGCGGTCGGGGACACCGTTCCGATCACCGACGACGTGCTCAACCAGGAGCGACCGGTGGTGGTCTGCGGGGTATGGGAGCCGCGGGACCCCGACGCACCGTACTGGCAGCTGCTGGGCGGGGTGACCACCGAGCTCGACCGGTGGGGCCCGCTGGTGGTGCATCCGGACGAGTTCGACGCACGCTACCGGCGGCTGGCGACGCTGGAGTGGCTGGCGGTGCCCGACCCGGAGGCACTGGCGCGGGCCGGGCTGGCCCGGGCGGTGTCGGCAGTGGAGCGGCTGCGGGCGGAGCTGGTCCGCGGGCGCGCCGCCGGGTACGCCGAGCTCGGTGAGTCGGCACGCCTGTACACCGACCTTGGCCAGCTGGCGGGCCGGCTGGAGACGGCGACCGTGGTCAACCGGTCCGGCCTGGTGTTCCCGGCCGCCCTGCTGGCGCTGATCGCCGCGTACACGCTCGTGCTGCTCGCCCGGCTGGTGGCCACGTACCGCCGGGCGGAGAACGCCCTGCTGCGGGCGCGGGGCGCCAGCCGGATCCAACTGGCCCGGTACGCGGCCGCGGAAGCCGCCCTGGTGGTGGTCCCCGCCGCGCTGGTCGGTGCGCCGGTGAGCACGTGGCTGGTACGGGTCGCCGACCGGCGCGCGGGCGAGCGCGGGCTGGACCTGGCGGCGGACCTCGCCCCGTACGGCTGGGTCGGCCACCCGCTGGCATGGGCGGTGGCGGTGTCGGCCGCGGCCGGGTGTGCCCTGGCGCTGGTGGTGCCGGCGATCCGCACCGGCCGCACCTGGGTCGCCGAACGGCAGGCGCGGCTGCGGCCCGGCCGGGGGACGCTGGTGCGGGCGGGCCTGGACGTGGCACTGGTCGGGATGGCGGCGCTGGCCTGGCTGCAACTGCGGCGGTACGGGCAGGCGGTGACCCCCCGGGGCATCGGTGGCCTGGGGATCGACCCGCTGCTCGTGGTGGCTCCGGTCGTCGCGGTGGCGGCCGGCACCGTGGTGGCGTTGCGGGTGCTGCCACTGATCACCCGACGGGCGGTCCGGGTGGCCGACCGGCGTGGCCGCCTCGCCGTGCTGCTCGGGCTGTGGCAGGCGGACCGGCGGCCGCACGCCGGACCGGTGCTGCTCCTGGTGCTGGCGGTGGGCGCCGCGGTGCTCGCGCCCACGGTGGCGGCAACCTGGCAGCAGTCCCAACGGGACCAGGCGGCACAGGCGGTCGGGGCGGACCTCCGGCTGTCCGGCACCGACCCCCGGCTGGACCCGCTGGTGCGGGAACGCCTCGGCAGTCTGCCGCAGGTGGACGGCCTGATGGCGGCCAGCCGCACCCAGACCAGGCTGCCCGACGGCAGCCGCGTACCGGTCCTGGCCGTGGCCAGCGACCGGCTGACCGACGTGGCGCGGCTGCGCGACGACCTCGTCCCGGTCGGCGGCATGGGCGCGTTCGCCGCGCTCAGCGACGGCCTGCCCCGCCCGCACGGCATCGAGCTGCCGGAGGGGACCCGCCGTCTGGTCGGGACGGTACGGTTCGACGGGCCGACGGTGGTGGTCCAGAAGTCCTACCGCGAGGGCTTCCGGGACGACCGCTTCCTCCCCCTGGCGATGCCCGGCCCGCGCAGCGGCCCGGCGACCCTGTACCTGGCGGACCGCCACGGGGTCATCCGGGAGGTGACCCTGCGGGCGCTGCCGGCCGGGCAGCAGCGGCGGTTCGACGTTGCGGTGCCGGCTGGCTTCACCACCGTCGTCGGCGTGGGGGCCGGCATCCACATGCCCGCCGGGTTCGCGCCCGGAGACGCCGACCCGCCGGTGGCGGAGCTGAGCTGGCGCTGGGAGGGTCTGGCCGCGGTCGACGAAGTGGGACACCACACCCCGCTCACACCGCCCGCCGACTGGCAGGTGGTGCCGGAGCCGGACCACCGCAGCCCCAACCCAGCGAGGCTCCAGCGTGCGGACGACACCGGGATCCACGTCGTGGCCTCCCTCGCGTGGTCCCGGTTCCAGGATCCACGGCTACCGTTCCTGGTCACCGAGCCGGTCGACGTGCCCCACGTACCCGCCCTGTTCACCCCCGCGGCCCTCGCCGGCGCCGGCGGCCGCACCGGGGAGGTCCTCGCCCTCGCCGGAGGGGTCACCGTCCAGGTCGCCGGTACGGTTCCCGCGGTGCCGGGTGTGGCGGAGCCGGACGGCGTGGTGATGGACCTCGGCTGGCTGTCGCTGCAGCAGTACCTGAACCTGCGGGCGCTGCCCACGGTCAACGAATGGTGGCTGGCGACCTCCGACCCCGCGCCGGCGGCGACCGTCGCGCACGGGCTCGGCCTGCAGGTGCACGACCGGCGCGCCGAGGCGGCACGGCTGCTCGCCGACCCGCTCGGCGGCGGCGTACTGCTCACCCTCTGGACGGCCGCCGCCCTGGCGGCGCTGCTGGCCGCGTTCGGGTCCGTCGTCGACTCCCGCGCCACCGCGGTCGGCCGCCGGACGGAGCTGGCGGTGCTCCACACCCTCGGCACCTCGCCGGCGACCGTCACCTCAGCGTTGATCGTCGAACAGGCGGTGCTCGCCGGGCTCGGGGTGGTGGCCGGGACCGCGGTCGGCCTGGGTGTGGCGGCCGCGATGGGGGCCTCGCTGGTGTTGACCCCCGCCGGCACGGTCCCGTTGCCCGAGCCGCTGGTGACGGTGGCCACGGACCAGTCGGCCGCCTACGCGGCCGGGCTGTTCCTGCTGGCGGTCCTGCTCGGTGCGCTCGTGGCCCGCCGGGCCCGCCGGGAGCTGGCCGCCGGGGCGCTGAAGATCGGAGATGACTGATGGCCAGTCTGGTCAGGCTCCGTGCCCACGTCGGACTGTGGTCCATGGTGGCGCTGCTCGCCGCCGCCGTGGCGCTGGTGCTGGCGGCCGCCGCGCCGGCCACGAGGCGGATCGAGGACCGGGCGCTGCGGGACGCCGTCGCCGCCGCCACCTACGTGGAGCGGGACATCGTCATCACCCGCCGGGACCCGTCGCTCGCGGGCGGGACGCCGCTGTCCGCGGACGGCATGCAGCGGTACGCGCTGGGCCTGCTGCCCGAGGTGCTGCAGCGGGTGATCGCGGACGTCTGGTCGTTCCAGCGCACCACCGTGTCGACCTTCGAGGGTGTGGGTGCGTCCCTGACCGGGGCCGGACTGCGCACCGAGCCGGACGGATTCGCGTCCGTGGTCGCGCTGCACCACCAGCCCGGGCTGGATCAGGAGTTCACGCTCACGCGGGGCAGGCTTCCGAGCACCGATCTCGACGCCGGTCGGCTCGAGGTCGTGGCGGCCGAGGCGGTGGCCGAGCGGTTGGGCATGACCGTCGGCCGGGACTACCTGTTCCACGCCGGTGACGTCGTCAACTACCCCGACGACGGCCCCGACCGGGACAGCGTGCCCGTGCGCCTGGTCGGCGTCTTCACCCCGCGCGACCCGGCGGCGCCCGTCTGGGACCACGCCCCGCTGCTGCTCGAACCCGCGACCGTCCGCATCCCGGGCGACGACCCTCCCCGGGCGACCCTGCAGGCGACATTGGTCACCGACGCCGACGCCTTCGACCTGCTGGCCGAGCGGCAGCTGGTCGGCGGGCTGCGGCCCCGGGTGGACACCAGGGTCCGCTTCGATCCGGCACGCCTGGACGCCTCGTGGCTGGCGGGGGCGCCCGACGCGGTCCGGAGGGTCCTCAGCCATCCCTTACGGACCAGTGACAGCTCGGTGACCACCCTGCTACCCCGGTTCCTGGAGGACTTCAGCCGCCGGGCCGCGGCCGCGCGGGCCCTCATCGCGGTCACCGGTGCGGGCGTCGTCGGCACCCTCGCCGGGCTGCTGGTCCTCACCGCCCTGCTGGTCAACGACCGTCGCCGGGAGGAGCTGCGCCTGCTGCGGGCACGTGGCGGCTCGCTGGGCGCGGTCGGGCGCCGGCTCCTGGCCGAGGGTCTGTGGCTGGTCCCGGCGGCGGTGGCGGCCGCGTGGCTGGCCGGCCGGACGCTGGCTACTGGGCGGCCACCCTCCGCGGATGCCGTGCTCGCAGAGGTGGCCTCCGCCGCGGCGGTGGCGGCGGCCGCGCTGCTGGTCGTCCCGGTGGCCGGCGTCGCGGCACTGCGACAGACCCGTGCGCCGGTCGCGGCGCGACGGCCGGCACCGGCACGGGTCACCGCGGAGCTGTCGGTGGTGGTCCTGGCCGGCCTCGGCGTCGTGCTGCTGCACCAGCGTGGCCTGACTCTGGCGGGCGTGGACCCGTACCTGTCCGCCGTGCCGGTCCTGCTCGCGACGGCCACCGGCGTGGTCGCACTGCGGCTCTACCCGCTCCCCCTGCGGGTGGTGGCCGCGTCCGCGCGCCGGCTGCGCGGCGCGGTGCTGCTCGTCGGGTCGGCCCAGGCCGGTCGCGCCGCCGGCCGGCCGGCGGCCGGCGGCGCGACCGGGCTCCTGGTCCTGGTGCTGGCGGTCGTGGTCGGCGGGTTCGCCGGCGCCGTGAACACCGGGGTGGCCGCGGCCCGGGACATCGGCGCGGCCCGGATCGTGGGCGCACACGTGCGGGTCACCGGACCCACGCTGCCCGAGGAGGCGGCCGCGAGAGTCGCCCAGGTGCCCGGTGTCGAGGCGGTGGCCGCCGCCGGGCTCACCGGGGAGGTGCTCGACGTGAGCCGCGACGTGAACCTGCTCGACTTCGAGGTGTTCATCGTGGACGCCATCGCCTACGAGCAGGTCCTGACCGCCGTGGACGTCCTTGCCGGCACCCTGCGGCTGCCGCCGGAGTGGCTGTCGGCGAGCCCCGACACCGATCCCGTTCCGGTTCTCACGACCGGCACGCCCGCGGGTCGCGACCGCCTGGTGGTACGGGTCGGCGAGCGGGACTATCCGGTGACCGTGGTGGGCGAGGTCGCCGGGATACCCGGGCTCGATCCGGGATTCACGTGGATGGTGGTGCCCCGCCAGGCGCTGCCGGACCCCGGCGAGGTGAACGAGCTGCTGGTCGCCGGGGCCGGTGTGGACCCGGACGCGGTGCGCGCGGCGGTCGCCGCCACCACCCCGGCCGGAGACCTGCGGGTGTCCAGCCTCGAGCAGGAGCGGGCGACGCTGGAGGCGTCCGGGTTCAACGCCGGCCTGACCATCGTGTTCGTCGCCGCCACGGTGGCCTGCGCGGTCGGCGCGGTGTTGGCACTGCTCATACAGGTGATCCTCCAGGCGGCCCGGCGCGGGCGGACGGTGTCGGTCCTGCGCACGCTCGGCATGTCCGGCGGGCAGGCGCGCGCGCTCCTGCTCGCCGAGCTGTTGCCACCCGTGGCAATCGCCATCGTGGTCGGTGGCACGGTGGGAGCCGTCCTCCCGCTCGTGCTGGCACCCGCGCTCGGGTTGGACGCGTTCGCGGCCGGCGTGCGGCCGCCGGTGACCGTCGGACCCACCACACTGCTCATCTTGGCCGGTCTCCTGGTGACCCTCGCCGCCGCCGCGGTTGTCACAGGTGACCTGGTCAACCGTCGGCTCGGCCTCGGCAACGTCCTGCGCGTCGGCTGAGGACCGGACCCGGGCCCGGGCGTGCGGTACCTGTCCGCCACCGCCGCGGACGGCGAGCGCCTGCGCGCCGTCCTCGCCGGCACCAGCGTGCTGCTGGTCGCCGCATGTGTGGCGCTCGTGGCCGCGGCGATCGCCGGCATCCGGGTCGTCCGGCGCACCGTGGAGATCCACGAGCCTGCCGCGATGCCCGCGACGACGTCGACCTGAGGTCCGCGTCGACCTGAGGTCCGCGGAGATCGCCGGGTCCACCAGTATGGCGCGGTCACCGGAACCTGGCCCGCCGCGTGGCGCCGATGTCCGTCAACGCCGTGATCAGCGCCGCGGCGACCAGGATGAGGGTAACGATCATGGCGTGTCCGAACGCGGACCCCCAGTCGCCGGTGGCGCCGAGCCGGGCGAACAGCACCGTACCGGCCAGCGCGATCCCGGCCGCGGAGCCCACCCGCTGGCCGGTCTGGAGAACCCCGGCGGCGCTGCCGCCCCGGCGCACCGGCACCTCGCTGAGGGTGAGGGTGACGTTGGGGGAGATCACCAGGCCACTGCCCAGACCGGCCAGGAGCAGCGCCGGGGCCACGGCCCACGGCGCCAACCGGACCGGCACGAGCTCAATGACCACGGCTGTCGCCGCCACGCCGACTCCGACCGTCACCAGGCCGGCGGCGACCAGTGGCCGCCCGACCCGGGTGACGACGCGGCCGCTGGTGGCGGCGGCCACCGCCGACCCGAGGGCGAACGGGGTCAGCGTCAGGCCCGTCGCCAGGGCCGAGTACCCGTGTCCCTGCTGCAGGAACAGGCTCAGGACGAACGGCACCGCGGTGAAACCGGCAAAGTAGAACATTGCTAGCAGGCACCCCAGCGCGTACGAGCGGCGGCGGAACAGCGCCACATCGACGGTCGGCTCGTCGGTGCGGGCGTAGCGCCGCTCCCATGCCCAGAAACCCGCCAGCACCGCGATCCCACCGGCGGTCGACAGCCACCGGGACGGTCCGTGCCACTGGTGCTCGATCACCGGCACGAGCACCAGCAGCACGCCGGTACCCAGCAGCAGCATCCCGACCACGTCCAACCGCTGCGGCGGCCGCTGTCCGCGGGCGTCCGGGGGCAGCAGTCGCGCGGCGAGCACGATCGCCGCGACGCCGATCGGAACGTTCACGAAGAAGACCCAACGCCACCCGTCGACCGGTCCGCCCAGGTGGATGAGCAGCCCGCCCAGGGTCGGCCCGACCGCGGTCGAGACTCCCACGGTGGCGCCGAACCACCCGAACGCGCGCCCCCGCTCCGCGCCGTGGAACAGTTGCTGGATCAACCCGCTGACCTGAGGCGTGATCACCCCACCCGCCAGACCCTGGACCGCCCGCGTGGCCACCAGCACCCCGGCGACGGGTGCGAGTCCCGACGCCACGCTGGCGAGCGTGAAGACCGCCACGCCCACCAGGAACACCCTCCGCCGGCCGCGGGCGTCCCCGATCCTGCCCGCCAGCCCGAGGACCATCCCGAAGGCGAGGGCGTAGCCCGACACGATCCACTGCAGGTCCTCGTCCCGCGCGTCGAGGCCGACCTCGATCGAGGGCAGGGCCACGTTGACAATGGTCACGTCCAGCAATGCCATGAACCCCGCCACCAGGCAGACCGCCAGCGCCCGCCAGCGGCGCGGGTCGGCCGGTGCCGGCGGGCTGCCATGCGGCGGCGAGGATGCCATGTCCGTGACCTACCCTGGCACGGCGGTGGGCACCCTGTCGCTACAACCCGCCATGTCCCGGTTTCCTGACCGGAACGATGAGCTCACGAACGGGCGGCGTCGGTGAGCGATAGCGAGGCGCTGCCCAGCTCCTGGACTACTGCTCGGGCGTGGTCGCCTGGTGTGAGTGGTACTGCGGCGGTGGCAGCGCCGGCGAGAAGTACCCAGCCGTGGTGGATGTGTTGTCCGGCGGCGGTGGCCATGCGGAGGCCGGCGGTCAGGGCTCGGCGGGGGTCGCCCAGGATTGCGGCGGTGGAGCCGGTTTCGGCTACCCGGCCGTTGATCTCGAGGAGGACTCCGAGGTTGTCCAGCGTGTCAGGTAGGGGGTGCCATGGCCCGATGGTGAACGCTGCCGCGGAGGTGTTGTCGGCGATCACGTCTGGGAGTGTGAACTTGAAGTGGGCGTAGCGGGAGTCGATGATCTCGAGTGCGGGGGCGACGGCGGTGGGGATGCCGTGGGCGTCGAGCCGGAAGGCTATTTCGGGTTCGACCCGGGGGTGGATGAATCTGTCCGCGGCCATGCTGCCGCCGTCGGGTATCCACATTCCGCTGGTCAGCCGCCCCCAGATCGCTTCGTTGACTCCCATCTGCGCCATCTTGGCCTGGCTGGTGAGCCCCATCTTGATGCCCACCAGTTGCTCGCCGTCGGCTGTACGCTTCTCGACCAGTAGCCGTTGCACCTCGTATGCCTGTGCCACGGTCAGGTCCACGCTGTCGGTCAGCCGCGGTATCGCGCAGCGGGTCGTGGCCGCTTCGTGCAGCCGCGTTGCCAGGTCCGCCAGGTCGGTCATGCCGCCGTGCCTTTCGCCCGGGCCAGGTCCAGGGCCACGTCGACGATCATGTCCTCCTGACCGCCGACCATGCGCCGCCGTCCCAGCTCCATCAGGATCTCCCGCACGTCCACTTTGTATGTTGCGGCAGCCCGCTCGGCGTGGCGCAGGAAGCTGGAGTACACCCCGGCGTACCCCAGTGACAACGTCTCCCTGTCCACCCGTACCGGCCGGTCCTGCAGTGGCCGTACCAGGTCCTCGGCGGCGTCCATCAGCGCGAACACGTCGCAACCGTGCTTCCAACCCATGAGGTCGGCGACCGCGGCGAACACCTCCAGCGGCGCGTTGCCGGCGCCGGCGCCCATCCCGGCCAGGGAGGCGTCCACTCGGTACGCCCCGTGCTCGACCGCCACCACGCTGTTGGCCACGCCCAGCGACAGGTTGTGGTGGGCGTGGATGCCCACCTGGGTGCCCTCGTCCAGCACCTGCCGAAACGCGTCGATCCGTTCGGCGACGTCGCGCATGGTCAGCCGGCCGCCGGAGTCGGTGACGTAGACGCAGTGGGCCCCGTACGACTCCATCAGCTTGGCCTGCTGCGCGAGGCTGGTCGGGTCGTTCATGTGCGCCATCATGAGAAACCCGGCCACATCCATGCCGGCTTCGCGCGCCCACGCAATGTGTTGCGCGGCGATGTCCGCTTCGGTGCAGTGCGTGGCCACGCGGACGCTCGTCACTCCCAGGTCGCGGGCGGCCCGCAGGTCGGCCACCGTGCCGATGCCCGGCAGCAGCAGGGTCGTCAGCTTGGCCCGCTGCACCACCTCGGCGGCGGCCGCGATCCACTCGGCGTCACTGGCGGCGCCGAACCCGTAGTTGACGCTGGAGCCAGCCAGCCCGTCGCCGTGCGCCACCTCGATCGCGTCCACCCCGGCGGCATCCAACGCGCCGGCGATCCGGCGCACCTGCTCGGGAGTGTACCGGTGGGCGATGGCGTGCATGCCATCGCGTAGCGTCACATCCTGGACGTACACCTCGGTCACGCTGCGACCTCCATCACCCGCGCCAGCTCCTCGGCGGTGCGCAACGCCGCCGAGGTCATGATGTCCAGGTTGCCGGCGAACGCGGGCAGGTAGTGCCCGGCACCGGAGACCTCCAGGAACACCGACACCAGCAACTGCCCGTCCCGTACGTCAAACTGCACCGGCTGCTTGAGCCGGTAGCCGGGCACGTACTGTTGCACACTGCCGACCATCTCCGCCACCGAGGCGGCGATGGCATCCCGATCAGCGTCGACATCTGGACACAGGCAGTAGACGGTGTCACGCATCATCAGCGGCGGCTCGGCCGGGTTCAGCACGATGATCGCCTTGCCACGCCCCGCACCACCCACCACCTCCACCGCCCGGGCGGTGGTCTCAGTGAACTCGTCGATGTTTGCGCGAGTGCCCGGACCCGCCGACCGCGACGCGATCGACGCCACGATCTCCCCGTACGCCACCGGAGTCACCCGACCCACCGCCGCCACGATCGGCACCGTCGCCTGCCCTCCACAGCTGACCATGCTCACGTTCGGCGCATCCAGATGCTCGGTCAGGTTGACCGGCGGGACGACGTACGGCCCGACCGCAGCCGGTGTGAGGTCCACGATGCGCCGGCCAAGCTCCCGCAACACCCGGTCGTGATAAGGGTGGGCAGCCGCCGACGTGGCATCAAAGACGATCCGCACATCAGCGAACTCGGGCAGCTTCACCAACCCGTCCACACCCTCCGCGGTGGTCGCCACACCCAACCGCGCCGCCCGCGCCAGCCCATCAGACTCGGGGTCGATGCCGGCCATCGCCACCATCCGCAGCGTCTGCGACAACCGCAACACCTTGACCATCAGATCGGTGCCGATGTTGCCCGACCCCAGCACCGCCACGCCCGTGCTCATACACCCTCCTCAGCCGCAGCAAACGCCACCTGCACCGAACCCAGCCCCGCAATCCTCGCCCTGTAAGCCGCGCCCGGACGCACCTCTACCACCGGACCCAACGCCCCGGACAACACCACATCCCCAGCCCGCAGCGGGCTACCGGCCCGCGCCAGCGTGCCAGCCAACCACGCCACCGCATGCACCGGATTACCCAGACAAGCCGCCCCAGCGCCAACCGACACCGGCACACCAGCCTGCTCCAACACCATCCCACAGTGCCGCAGATCCACATCAGCCAGCCGCCTCGGCCGAGTGCCGAGCACAAACATGCCGCTGGACGCGTTGTCCGCCACTGTATCCACAATAGAGATATCCCAGCTGGCGATGCGCGAATCCACAATCTCGATCGCCGGCAGCAGGTAGTCGGTCGCGCGGATCACGTCGACCGCGGTCACCTGCTCATACGGCAGATCCCCACCGAGCACAAACGCCACCTCAGCCTCCACCCGCGGCTGAAGCAACCGCCCAACCGGCACCTCCCCACCATCCGGCACCGCCATATCAGCCAGCAGCACCCCAAAGTCCGGCTGATCCACCCCCAACTGACGCTGCACCGCCACGCTCGTCAACCCCACCTTCGCACCCACCCGCCGCCGACCCGCCGCCACCCACTCGCCAACCAACACCCGCTGCACCTCATAAGCCATCCCCACGTCACCGGCAGGCACCAAACGCCCCCGCAACGGCGCACACGGCACCCCCAACTCATACGCCCGCCGCAACTCCCCCACCGCAACCGCCACGCTCACGACGACCCACCGTCCCGGTCTGGTGCGGCGTCACCGCTCGCGCTGGAGCGCGGGCCTGCACTCCGGTAGCGGGGCGAGTCGGCCAGTGGCGTGCCTCCGACGGCGAAGTGCGTGGCCGGCACCTCATGCAGGATGACCCGCACGCTCTCGCGCGGCGCACCGATCGCCTGCTCCACGGCCGTGGTGACGGACTCGACCAGCGACCGCAGCTGAGCGTGGGTGCGTCCGGCCACCAGGGTGATGTCGACGACGGGCATCTCACGCGCTTCCCTTCCGGGCGGACCCTCCAGCCATGTCAACCGTCCCGCCACCGCAGCAGGTGCCGTTCGACCGGGGCGAACAGGAGCCGGTCGACGACCACCATGACGACCATGAAGATGGCGAGGTAGGCCACCACCGCCGCCGGGTCGAGCAGCCGGAAGTGGAAAACCATCCTCGCGCCGATTCCCTGCGACGACGAGAGAGCCTCCATCAGGACCACAAGCTTCCAGGACATTCCGAAGCTGGTCCGCAAAGCGCTGAACAGCGTGGGCACACTCTGTGCGACCAGCACATGTCGCAGGTAGCTCCACGTGGGATAGCGGTAGACCCGGGCCATCTGGTCGAGCCGGCGGTCCCTGGACTGGACTCCTTCGTAGACGACGTTGATGACAAACGGCACCACCGAGGCGATGAGCGCCAGGGTGGTGGTGACCTCTCCCAGCCCGAAGATCAGGATGGCCATGATGATGTAGACCGGACCGGGGACACCGAGCGCCACCACGACCGGCGGGAACAGGAACGCCTCCGCCCGCCGGTCCACTCCCATGGCGATACCCAGGAGCACGCCCACGGCGGTGGCGGCGGCCGTCGCCACCGCCACGCGCCAGCTGGTCGTCACCACGTGGCCCCACGCCTCGGCGCTGGCCGCGCGCTGCCAGAGCTCGACCGCGACCTCCAGCGGTGTGGGCAGGGACTCGCTCGCCACGGTGGCGACCACCGCCTGCCACACCACCACCAGCAGCGCCACTGCGGCCAGACGCATCAGCCCGCTGGTACGCAGCGTTGACACGACCGGGACGGTGCTCATCGGGCCATACCCCAGCCTCGGAGCGCGACCTCGACCACCTGTTGCTCCAACCGCGCCAGCTCGACGTCCTCGTAGTCACGCGGGCGCGGGACGGTGACCGGGAAGGTCTCCAGCAGCCTGCCCGGCCCGGGGGTCAGGAGGACCACCCGGTCGGCCAGGAACAGCGCCTCCCGGATCGAGTGCGTCACGAACACCACCGTCTTGCGGGTACGCGCCCAGACCTCGACGAGCTCGGTGCGCAGCGCGCGCCCGGTGACCTCGTCCAAAGTGCTGAAGGGTTCGTCCATGAGGAGGACATCCGGGTCGACCACCAGGGCGCGTGCGATGGCGGCACGTTGCCGCTGCCCACCGGACAACCGTAGCGGCCAGGCGTTCGCAAACTGCTCGATCTGCAGCATCTGGAGCGTCCGGCCGATCCGTTCGTCCCACTGCTCGCGCGGCACACCTGCCGCTGCGAGGGTGATTTCCAGGTTGGCGCGCACCCGCCGCCACGGCAGCAGGCGGTGGTCCTGGAAGACGTACCCCACGCCGACGTACTCCGGGCGCCCGCTGGCGTACAGTCGCCTGCCCGCTATCTCCACGGTGCCAGTGGTGGGCGGCAGGAGGCCGCTGAGCACCTGCATCAACGTGGACTTCCCGCATCCGCTGGGTCCGCAGACGCACAGGAACTCGCCTTCGGCCACCGTCAGCCGCAACCGGTCAAGTGCCAGCGCGCCGCCCCCGTAGGACACCGACAGGTCCTCGATGCGGATGAACGCACGGGTATCGGTGTCCGCCACCTCGTTTGTCAGCGGCCCCGTGCGGGTCGTCATCCTCTCCTCAGTCACGTCAGAGCCCTCCAGCGATGGACGAACCGGTCCAGCGGCCGCAGCACGCCGTACTCGATGCCGAACAACGTGAGCAGGAAGACGGTGAGCCACAGCACCACCGGCTCCAGCGCGAACTGGTCGAACGCCTTCTTGAACTCCGCACCCAGCCCGTCTCGCGCCAGGAAGACCTCCGCGATGATGGCGATCTTCCAGGCGAGCGCGTGCATGTTGCGGACGGTCGACACGAAGTCCGGCGCGATCGTCGGCAGCGTGATGTGCCGGTGCCTGCGCCAGAACCCGTAGTTGTAGACGTTGGCCATCTCCACGAGCTGCCGGTCGACCGCGCCGGCGCCCGACCGCAGCGCCGTGGTGACGAACGGGAATGTCACCGCGGCTATGGCGGCGTAGACGCCGGTGTCCGACAGCCCGAAGATCATGAGAGCGAACAGGGCCGCGGCCAACCCCGGGATCCCGAACCCGACCGTGACGTACGTCCCGAAGAAGGCCTCCCACCTGGGGTGGGACGCCATCGCAAGAGCGGCGAAGGTACCCACCACCATGGCGATGCCGAGGCCCACGGCGACCCGACCGAGGGACGCCAACAGGTTGCCGACGATGTCCTCGTCCGCCACGAACTCCGGCACCGCCGCCAGCACCGCCGACGGCGGCGGGATAAAGCGGGTCCGGTCGTAGCCGAGCCACCAGACCGCGACCAGCAGGATGAGACTGCCCCAGGGCAGGATGACCTGCAGGACCCGCTGCCGCCGCCGGCGGCGCTGGCTCAGGTTGGTCGTCACCGCGCTCGCCCCTTCCGTCCGCTACACCGTCCCTCCACTACCGCGGCGGGCCGAGCAGCTCTTCCAGAGTCACCACGACGTTGTCGTCGGGAACGTCGTTGAACACGACGCCCTGTTCTGCAACCTCACGGAGGAACGCGCGGGCCTGCTGAACTGTGTCGCTGTCCCACTCGTTCGTCATCAGTCGGGCTTCCTGTGCCCGCCGGATCACCACATCGAGCACCTCGTCCGACACACCCAGCAGGTCGGCGTACGGGTCCTCGCGGAGCTTCTCGTAGCCGCTGTCGTGGAAGAAGCTCACCGCGTCCTGCACGGCCTGGCGCACCGCGTACGCCAGCTCGGGGTTCTCCCGCAGCCACGACTCCATGGCGGCCACCGCGGCGAAGCCCGGCACGAACCCGTGCGCCGGGTCGTCTGCCCGCAGCAGCACCAGGGCTCCCGCTTCCACCATCGCCCGCTCGGTGAACGGGGTGAAGTCCAGGATGGCATCAACCTCACCCGCGGCGAGCAGCTCCACCAGGGCCGGGGCTCCGGCCTGCACCAGGTCGAAGTCCTCGGTCAGGACGATGCCGTAGTCGCGGCCGAGCAGGACCCGGAAGATCGTGGTGGTGCCCGACTCCAGGCCGAAGTGTCCGACCCGGCGCCCGACCAGGTCGGCCGGAGAGGTGATGTCGCTGTCCTCCCGTACGATGATTGACCCGTTGTTGGTGAAGTCCGGCGCGAACACCGTCACCTCTCGGCCCTGGGTGCGCGCCAGGTTGGATACCAGCATGTCCAGCTGGAGGGTGACATCCGCCTCACCCTGCAGGAACACCTCGGTGGCGGCAGCGGGGTCGACGCGGATGAACTCGCCCCGGAAGCCGTTCGCCACGTCGAATCCCTCGCGCTCTATCGCATGGGACAGGACGTTGCCGAGACCGCTGTTGAACGAGACGATGCGCACGGTCTCCAGCGTCTGGTCGCTGTCGCCGCCGTCGGCGCCGGAGTCACCGCTGCAGGCGCTGACCACCAAGATCAGTCCTACTAGGGTAGACGTGAGGCCGAGCCTCCGGATGGGTCGTGTCGGTTGGGTCATCTCCTTCTCCAGACTCTCAGGTTTGCGTCACCGGCAGTTCGGCGACGACCCGTGCAGGCGAGCCGTTCTCCCCGACCAGGCGTAGCGGGAAGGCGATGATGGTGAAGCCTTCGGCAGGCAGTGCCGGCAATCCAAGCAGGTTCTCGATCAACAACACGTCGGCACCCAGCAGGATCTCGTGCATCGGCCAGGGTGGCCCCGCGTCCACGGAAAAGTCGAGGGCGAGCGCCGAGGGCCGTGCCTGCGCGAGCACGACCGCCGCCTGCTCGGACAGGTAGGGGTTCTCCGCGTACAGCCGAGGGCTGCGCCAGTTGCGGTCGGCCCAGCCGGTCGCGAGCACCAGGATGGTGCCGGCGCAGCCGTCGGGGTCGAAGCCGCCGTGCCTAAGGTCCGCCAGAGTGATCGCCGTGCCCGGGCGAGCGCGGTCGGTCAGGTCGACCTTGCGCGCCGGCCGGCGGAACCGGTCCAACGGGATCTGGTCGATCGTCGCACCGTCCGCGATGCGGTGGTACGGCGCGTCGATGTGGGTACCGCAATGCAACATCGTGGACAGGTGGGTGCTGCGCAGACCGTCGCGCTCGAGGGTGCGGCGCAGCTCCAGCCGCGGGGGCGGATGTCCGGGCACGGTGACCGTCTCTTCGCTGAACGGCATCGTGAGGTCGACCAGGGTCGTGTTCATGACGCTGTCCTCGCGGACGTGGAACGGTCGAGCTGGAACAGACGGTCCGCGTTCCCGCCGAGCACCTGGGCGCTCTCTTCGGGGCCGAGCCCGAACTGGGCCGGGTCGTCAATGATCGAAAAATCGCACATAGCCAACGGACAGTCCGTTCCGGCCAGCACGCGGGATGGCCCGACCAGGTCGAGCAGGTAGCGCAGTGCCGGCCCTTCCAGCTGTGCAGTGTCGAAGTAGAACCAGCGCACATAGTCCAGTCCGGCGCGCGGAAGGCGGCGGCCGCCGTGCCGGGTTAGCCCGGCCACCACGCGCCCGTACTGGTACGGGAGGAACCCGCCGCCGTGCACGAGGATCAGCCGCAGGTCCGGGAACCGATCCGGGACGCCGGCGGCCAGCAGCGACGCCGCCGCGAGCGTCGTCTCGAACGGGTATCCCACGGCGTTGGAGAACTCGCCGTCGCGCAACCGGGGCGGGGCGACGAAGTAACTCGGGTGCACCAGCAACGGCGCGCCCAGCGCCTCCGCCGTGCGCCACAGGTGCGCCAGGTCCGCGCGGTCGAGGAGACCCCGGTGCGGGTTGGCGGTGAGCAGGCCGCCGACCGCCCCCTCCCCGATAGCGCGGGATAGCTCGTCGGCGGCACGAGCCCCGTCGCCCACCGGCAAGGACGCGAGGTAGGCATCCGGGCCAGCTTGCGTAGCGGCGGCCAGTTCCTGGTTGACCACCCGGCACAGCTCAGCTTCCAGGTCGGGGTCCTCGGTGACGGCGGTCAACTTGTTCCACGCGCTGAGGATCGCCACGTCGACCCGGTGCGCTTCGCGCACCCGGCGGTGCGCCGCAACGTCGCGGACGGCGATCGGCGCACCACGTCCGGCGGAAGGGCCGTCGACGGCGCGGACGCCGACCTGGTCGCGCGCGGGGAAGCGCTCGGCAATGAGTCCCTTGGGCAGCCGTGCGAACACCGCGTCCGGAAAGAGATGGCTGTGTATGTCGACTCGTCGCAAGCTCCGCCTCCTCGCTAGGCGAGCCTACCCTAGAAGATCAAATATGAGACGTCAAGTATGATATTTCAAATCTCGGACCGCCTGCTATCCTGACCCCGACGACGATCTAGGGCTCTGGATGACCTCGTTTACGTTCAGGAGCAAAGCCGACCTGGTGGCCGACGCCATCCGCGACCTCATCAACCGCGGGGAGGTGAGGCCGGGCGCGGTACTGCGCCAGCGTGAGCTCGCAGCCCGGTTCCGCGTCAGCCCCACCCCGGTCCGGGAGGCGCTGCGGCGCCTCGAGGCTGAGGGGCTGGTCGTCAACGAGGTGCACCGGGGCGCCACAGTAGTCAGGCCCGCGGAGGAGAACAAGGCGGAGATCTACGGGATCCGCGCCGCCCTGGAACCGTACGCGGCCTCGCTGGCCTGCGAGAGAGCCACGCCCGACGATCTCGCCACCATCGCCGACCTGCACGAGCAGATCGCCGCGCTGGCTCCAGACGACCCCCGGATCGTCGAGCTCAACCGGCAGTTCCACTGGTGCATCTACGAAGCCTCACGATCGCCGCTGCTGGTGTCCCTGATCCGGCAGACCTGGAGCGCCATCTCAGGGGGGCCTCAGGTGGTTTGGCGCCCGCACGAAGAGAGCGTCGCCCAGCACGCGGCCATGCTGGAGGCACTCCGGGAGCGGGACGGCAAGCGGCTGGCGGAACTGACCCGTACCCACATCGAAGGAGCGATCCGGCACATGCACCGGGCGTTGCGCCCTGACCGCCGGAACACTGTCACCGATCCGCCGGCCGACGAGCCGGAGTAGGTGCCCGGCGCGGATCGGCCGGCGCAGGCGGGCTGCCGTGGTGCGGGGTCAAACGTCGGCGTGGCATGGTGACCGGCGCCCGTCCGGCGTCCTACCCCACCGTGGTGCATGCGGCCGCGGTTGCGCCGGCGGGCCGGAGCAAGCGTCACGCCGCCGTGGCGGAAACGTGACCTCACCTGGAAGAAGGCGTCGGCCGGATCACGACGTGGCGGCCGGCACGACCTTGCTCATGACGCAGTTGCCCTTGCCCTTGGGGCGCTCGTAGGTGAACCCGAGCCGCTCGTACATGGTCCGGGTGGCGTTGTAGAGGAACGACGCCGAGGTCTTCTTGCCCTCGGGCAGGTCGTGCGGGTACGCCTCGACCAGGCCGCCTCCCGCCGCGGCGATGAGCGCCAGCGCACCCCGCACGGCGACC
>Ga0079224_100002011_pt1 | contig 24248 bp, 26 predicted proteins | sample Stecom2015_FD_80414 | JGI IMG/M metagenome (GOLD analysis project Ga0079224, IMG submission 80414) | Agricultural soil microbial communities from Utah to study Nitrogen management - Steer compost 2015 | ecosystem: Environmental > Terrestrial > Soil > Agricultural land | place: USA: Utah... | reverse complement strand
GCTCTGCAAAGTGGAGCAGCATTATCGAAGATTTACAAAAGCCTTACAAAGAGGGCCATCTTGTTTTAGACAGAGATTATATTAATCTTGAAAATAGAGTTATTCTTATACATGGAACCTCTTATTCAAGTTTAGTCCCTGATACCCTCGCTACCCATGATGGAATTGAGCCTCATCTCTCTGTTCCTATTGCTTGCGGAATAATTAAGTCGATCTAACTGCTTAATATATGATCAAATAAAGTCTTAGCGTTCAAGTCAACCTAGCAATCTTCCGAATAGTCTCATGGAGAAAAATATCATGAGACTATTATTTATCTTTTCACTTGTAATGATCACTTCCTGTGGCGCTCAAAAAAGCGGTCCCAACTACGGGAAAACCACTGTCAAAGAGCTTCTCACCGAAAAAGGCGAACCCACCAAAGAAGAATTGATTCCTGTAGAGGACTCAAAAGTCTTGCACTTTGATGGAGGTGAAAAATATCAAGTAAAAAACGATATTGTCACCAATGGTTACCTTAACCCTAGTAAGGAAGAGAGGAATCTCATCTACTGGAAGCACGCCTTTAAAGACTGTGACGTTGTTACTCAAAAACTGACAGAGAAACAAGTCGGTCATGAGCGTCCAGAGTATCTGATGAAGTGTGATGCTCTCGGGAAAGGTGTGGTTTATACGGAAGATTCAGACATCGTTTTAAGGGTAGTTGAATATGAAGCAAAATAATTTATTTTTATTGGGACTCGCTCTTCTCTCATTCGCTGCTTGTACGGGACAAAAGACACCTAAGTCTTTAGCAACTGCTTGGCAAAAACAACATTTACAGGAGTCAGACTCTTTAATCAGGGCAGTCGCTTCTTCCAATAATCAAGCAAGCATGTGCTTAAGTAGCGTATTTAACTCTACCACTTTAAAAAATGAAGTTGCAGAATATGAACGACGTTTTTCTGGTAACCCTGTTAGAGGTAGCTGGAAGCATTTAGATCTTTCTACTCTTCCTATTCCTCAGGCAAACTTCCTTTCTAAGTACGGAAGGGAGATTGGAGATTTGGCCGATCCTGAAAGCATAGATTATTCAGGTTGCTATGATCTTCCATGTATCTTTAATCGCATCTATCAAAAAGAAAGTGATTATATTGCTGGATATGTTCACTACCTTTGGTATTTAAAATTTGGTCATTATCTCTCATTAGATAATAAAGTTCCAGATCAGAAATCTCCTACACCAGGGGTCTATAATAATAAGCAATTTACTGTTCTTGATTATCTTTATGATGAAAAAGAGTTGTACGGTCTATGGCGTATCACTCATCTCTTGGTGGAGCCTTATATTAGCTTAACAAACACGAGAGAAATTCAAAGAATTCCACGTAAAGAAAACCTTGAAGGATACCCTATGGGAGTATGTGGTCTAGCTTCTTCAGCGGGGCATATCAGGCTGCAGGATGGCTGTTTACAAGTTCATAATGTGAATCAAGATAGAGGATTTCTTTATCTTGGAGTTATTCATGAAATGACCCACATGGTGGATTACCTTCAGGCCCAGCAGAGAAAAAACGGAGGGTGGTATCGCTCTCATGAACAAGACTATCTAGATATTGTGGGCTTTTATAAAGTTGAGTACACGGATGCGAATGGAAAGCTCGTTTCAGAGTGGAAACTTAAGGAAGGGGCCAAAACGATTCGTTCTTATGCTGCAACTTCTCCAGTTGAAAACTTTGCAGATACTCTCGCCTATTTTAGACAAGAGGGAGAGGAAACGAAGTCAAAGATTGATGCTCGTCAATATAGTTGGATCTCTTCTAACTACTTCCATGGGGAATCCTATGATAAAGTGGGGAATAGAACTCGTTTACTAAAAAAATACGAGTCAGCTTTTACATCACAAATTCTTCCTAAAGTGATGGATTGTTCTTCGACTAAGAATGCTTATCAATCTAACTATTTCTCAGCGAGCGATTTTCCTGGTGCAACTCTTACTCCTTGGATGCTCAAGTGTTTAAGTAGTGAAGCTGAAACCATGGCCAATACAATTACGGCCAGAGTGAAAACATATGAAGCTGACGGGTGTGCCAGTTTAGTATTTCGAGAGGACCAACTGGCATGGAGTGATGCTGTTAGAGATTCTCTAAGAAGAAGTTTTGGAGTCTACGTTCAAGAGATTGCTAATGATCCAGAGTATCTGGAAAAGGTAAAAGATTTTAATAACACATTAAAAGATCCTTTCATGGCCAATGAAGCAATCTTTCAATGTTATAAAGGTAGCACTAAGGACAACTTAAAGCCTTGTTACGATACAAAAGTTGTAGAAATTGCAAAGAGGGCCGCCCTTGATTTAAAGTTGCCTGATGACCAAGCAACAGAGATGTCCGAACTCTACTTAAGGTCTCACACTTATACTGAAGTAACTGAAAAGCTTTATCTATCATACAGAACGATTATCAGTGCCCATGACGAATTGATTAGAGTTGAGTCAGAAGATGTTTGGCAACAATGTTTGAATATGCCTCACAATGATGATGAAAAGCATTCAGGAAGTATCTATACTCCTCGGAATGGTTACTTAGTAAGCTCATTCTTTAATTGCTTAAATGCTCAGCTTCCAATGACACTTCAGGACCTCGTTCGTAGTTTAGAATATGAAGGTCAGCGAATCACTCATCCAGTTGAGGAGTTAATTGTTTTAGAGTTTCTAGAACCTAGAGTAGTAGAAGTCATCAGAGAGTTTCATAAAGAAGCAGCTGAGTTTGAAAAAGAGCAACTTGGTTCTCACTTCGAAGAGATTTCAGGAAGTATTAAGGATTTTCTCCTTTCGGATTTCGGATGGGTGAAGAGTTTAACAGATAGGGCCGCAATGATGATGAGTTGTAGAATGGAAGCCTTAGGTCAAATTGACTTCCTTCCACTTTACCACTTAAAGCGTGACGCCTTCTCTGAATTAGTTATGCAAGGACCTTGTAGAGATATTATGAGTGATCCAGCTTTCTTAAAGTTCCTTGAAAGCTCTAAAGAGAAAGTGGATAGGGAAGTATTCTCAAAAGTTGAGATGACGCTTACAAAGAAAGCAGAAGAAAGAGCACTCTACTGTAAAGAGATTATTCCTTGGAAGTGGGAGAGAACAAGAGTCACTGTACGACTTCCTCGTAAGGGTTGCATGAGCCTTGGGTGGGAAGATGTAGAAAGAGCAGTGATTGAAGAACTCTTAAAGGATCCACTATCTCAAAGGTTTAAAATATCTGAGTCTGATTTTAGATCTAAGATTTCAGAAGTTAGAGATGCTGTTAGAGAAAAGGTCGAAGAAAAACATTTCTAAAAATTTAAAAAGAAAAATTAGGGGAAATGGTACGGCGTACCTTTTCCCTTTTTTTATTAACTGTTTTTGTTGTAGTTTGCTAAGAAATCTTTCTTGAATTCGAGGAAGCGATCTTCAAGAATGGCCTGTCTCGCTCTTGTGGCCATAGACTTATAGAAAGCAATATTGTGAGCTGTCGCTAAAATTTGGCCCAGAATTTCGTTTGAATCAAAGAGATGCTTAATATAAGCACGAGTGAAGTTTGTATTCACATAGTCTTTAAGATTTGGCTCAATCGGGAAAAAATCTCTGCGATAATTCTTATGCTGAATTCTAATTTTTCCTCTATTAGTAAAAAGTGTTCCCCCTCGAGCAAACTTAGTTGGAATGATACAATCGCTCATATCCACTCCATGTTCCCAGATCATGAGAAGGTCTTCTGGCATTCCAACACCCATTACGTATCTTGGTTTATCTGTTGGCATAAGAGGAGCAGTGTAGGCAACGATGCTCTCCATATGTTCAGGACCTTCTCCAACAGAAACTCCGCCAATGGCGTAGCCTGGAAGATTGCGTGACGCTACTTCTTCAGCGCAAATCTTTCTGTATTTCTCATAAACTCCACCTTGGATAATTCCAAAGAGGGCCTGATTAGGTTTATTCCAAGTTTCGATACAGCGATCAAGCCATCTGTGAGTTCTAGCGATTGAGTTCTCTACATATTTCTCAGTTGCAGGATACGGAATACACTCATCAAAGACCATCATGATATCAGAACCAAGGTTTTGTTGGATCTGGATTGAAGTCTCAGGAGTCAGAAGAATATTTTCTCCCTTTGCTCCTTTGAAGTTGGCCCCTTCTTCAGTAATTGAGTTTTTTTGAAGCGAGAAGACCTGGAAGCCACCTGAGTCTGTGAGAATCGGACGATCCCATGCCATAAACTTATGAAGACCACCGGCCTTAGCGATAAGTTCTGAACCTGGAGTTAAATGTAGGTGATAAGTGTTAGAGAGAAGAACTTGAATATCAAGGTCTAAGAGCTCTTTAGGTTGTAACGCTTTAATAGCACCGTGAGTTCCCACAGGCATAAAAACTGGCGTTTCAATATCGCCGTGAGGAGTGTGAATAACTCCTGCTCGAGCACCGCAATTTTTATCTACGTGCTGAAGTGTGAATTTGAAGTTGTTGTTAATTTCTGAGCGAATATCCATATGTGAATTTCCTTTAACGGTATTGTTTTTCCAGAGGACAGAACCTCGGCATTTCCAATAGGAAGTTTTTAAGATGTGGCGAACCTATCATTTTCTTATCCCTTTGTTGAGCATATTTCTGGTCAGAGTAGATCTTACAGACCTTATTCCTTTGAGCATGACGGCCCAAAGTATAAAGGTTCTTGATGGGGATACAATTCTGGTCAACTTCTATAGGAGTTCCTATCGTGTACGACTTAGGCATATTGATGCTCCCGAGAAAGGGCAAATGGCGGGGAAGCTCGACCTAGGAGAATATTCCAGTCAGTGTTTACGAAAATTAATCAAACCTTCCATGAAGCTCTATATCCACGGACATGATCGTTACCATCGCATTTTAGGGGACTTGGAGAATGTTACGTTAAAAATGGTACAGAATGGGTGTGCTTATATTTACGATTATGCGAAATTCTCTAATCGATGGCAGAAAACAAGTTACCTCCAAGGGCAGAACCAGGCCCAGTCTTCAAGGCTGGGATTATGGAAATTCAAGGTATTAAACCCTCGTGAACACCGTAAAAATTACCCTTTCAGACTGACAAAGAAATAACGCTGTGATAAATGTGCAGCAAAACAAACACTACTGAGAAAACGAGGAAATCCATGCCCTTCATGAGCGAACTGCACCCTGATCTATCAGGCTACTTTAAAGAGGCTGGTTTAAAGACACCTACTAGCATTCAAAGAAAAGTTATACCCGAAATTTTAAGTGCAAAGTCTGTTATCGTTCTGGCCGAGACCGGTTCAGGTAAAACACTTTCTTATGCTCTTCCTATTGTTAGTAAGATTAAAGAGCGCGAAGAGCAGAGGGGGCCAAATACAGTTAAGGGATCTCCGCTTGTTCTTGTTGTAGCTCCAACAAGAGAGTTAGCGGTACAGATTCATCAAGTGTTTAAAGGAATTTCTCACCACTTAAAATTGAGAATAAGAGATCTCACCGGCGGAGATACTCACGCTAAAATGAAGTCAGTTGCCAATTCGAGTTATGAAATTCTCGTTGCAACTCCGTCTCGTATAAAATCAGCGATTCAGAAAAAAGAGCTTTCCTTATCACAACTGCGCTATGTGGTTTTCGATGAAGCCGATCAACTTTTTGATATGGGCTTTAAAAAAGATCTAGATTTTATTGCAGAATATTTCGATTTATCTCAAACCCGACTTGCCTTTATCACGGCGACTCTTCCTCAAGAAGTTGAAGAGTATTTGATTGAGAAGTTTAGTGAGGCGAAGTTTACTAAAGTAGCTTCAGAAATTTCTCATGCTCCTCAAAGCCGCATCGATACTTATAATGTACGAGTAACACCTGCTGAAAAAGACATGGTGGTAAGAATGTTCCTAGAGAAGCAGGCCCAAGGGCGAGGTATTATTTTTACGAACCAAAAAAATCAAGCAGAAGATCTTTTTAAGTATTTATCTGAAAAGATGCCAAAACTTAAAATAAAACTTCTTCATGGAGACCTCGAGAAAAAAGATAGAGAAGCTGCCATTAAGTCTTTTGTTGAAAAGAAGGCGCAAATCTTAGTCGCTACAGATGTAGCAGCTCGCGGAATTGATATTAAAGATTTAGTTTGGGTTTTAAACTATGGTCTACCTAAGACTGCTATTTATTATCTTCACCGTTGTGGTCGCGTGGCCCGTGGAGGGAATAAGGGAATTGTTTATAACCTTGTTGCAAGCCACGACTCAAAAATGATTACTCAGATTAACGATGCTATTAAAAATCAGAAGCATCTCAATCTCGATATTATTCCAGAAGAAAAAATGAAGCCTAAAGAGCGTGTACAGAAGAAGAAAGTAGCTCCTGCTACAGTTGCTCCTGTATCTCCAAGAGGGCGTGGAAAGAAAGATGAACTTCAGAAACCGAAAAGAAATCGCGGGATAAGAAGAAGATAGACAATTAATTTTTTAAGCTAATAATATACAAGTGTTCATTATAAAAGGGAATCTAATGAGAGTTCTAGTAACTGGTGCAACGGGTTTTGTTGGTCAAGTGTTGGTAAAACAACTTCTTAATCAGAATTACGAGGTTGTTATCCTCACTAGAAATGTTGCTAAAGCGGCTATCGTTCTAGGTAATAAATGTCATTATTTTCAGTGGGCCGATACAAATGAACTGGCCCCTCTTCAAGCTTTTGAGGGAGTGGACGGTGTTGTTAACCTTATGGGTGAGAACATTGGTAGCCGTAAATGGAGTCCAGAACAGAAGAAAGCTATTTATAATTCACGTATTGATGGGACTGCTCGTCTTATTGATACTATTTCTCAATTAGATAAAAAGCCTTCAGTCTTCGTTTCAGCTTCAGCGATTGGAGTTTATGGACCCCGTGGTCCAGAAGAAATAACAGAAGATTCAAGTCTAGGTAACGACTTTCTTGCTCACGTTTGTAAAGATTGGGAGCAACAAGCAAAGCGTGCAGAAAAACTTGGTATCAGAGTGGGGATCATTCGCACAGGTGTTGTCTTAGGTAGAAATGGAGGAGTACTCGATCGTATGCTTCCTATCTTCAAGAAAGGGCTGGGTGGACCTATGGGTGAAGGGAATCAGTATATGAGCTGGATTCATGTCGAAGATCTTGCGGCCATGTACATCGAAGTTCTTAGTAATAAGAATATTAGCGGAGTTCATAATGGAACGGCCCCTTATCCTGCAACTAACACTGATTTTACAAAGGCACTTGGTAAAGTTCTTAAAAAGCCAACTGCTCTAAGAGCACCTAAGTTTGTACTAAAATCGGCACTTGGTGAAATGTCCACTTTAGTTCTTGATGGTCAAAAGGTTCTTCCATCAAAATTTAAAACAGAAAATTTCCGCTACCGTTACCCAACTCTTGATATGGCACTCAAAGAGACCGCGTTCTAAGAATTAATAATAATTTGTTTGGTGCGAGTCATCTCCTCAATAGAGTATTTGACTCCACCCATACCCAATCCAGATTTTTGATGTCCGCCAAAGGGCATCCAATCCACTCTAAAAGCATTATGTTCGTTAATCACTAAGCTCATAGAAGGAAGCTCTTTAGCAACTTTCATACAGGTTGAGAGGCTTTCGGTGAAAAGACAACTCTCAAAAATGTAGGGAGTATCACTTAGCTCTTCAAGAAGTGTATCCATATCACTAAAAGTGTTGATGCAGACAACAGGTCCAAAGACTTCTTCACTCATAAGCTTTGAATTCGCTTTCACCTCACTTAAAACAGTTGGGGAAAGAAATTGTTTTAAGTTTCCACTGACTATATTTCCCGTTAAAAGTTTTGCTCCTTCTGCAAGTGCCTCAGAAATCCATTCTTGTATGCGAGTTACTTCACTAGGTCTTATAAGTGGTCCTACATCAGTATCTCTTAACGTCGCATCTTGAGTTTTAAGTTTTTTTACTTCTTCTAAAAACTTATCAGTAAAAACTTTTTCAATTTTGTTATGAATAAAAATTCTTTGAGTTGAAATACAGACTTGCCCCGCATGATAGAAAGCGCCTTTAATGAGAGCGTTTACAGACTTATCGATATCAGCATCTTCGCAGACTATTGCCGGAGCAATTCCACCGTGTTCAAGACCGAGTCGTGTCCCTGGAGAAAGTTTTGAACGAAGTTCCCATCCCACCTTCGCCGAACCGATGAAGCTAACGTAATTGATCTCAGTACTCTTAGCTAAAGTTTCAATTTCTGGAATATCGCATGGGATAATAGTGAACGCGTAGTCAGGAAGGTTTGTTTCCAGAAATAGTTTCTTCAACTGATAGGCATTAAGTGGTGTTCCGGGAGCAGGCTTTAAGAGAACTACACAACCGCTTGCTAAAGCACATCCAACCTGATGGGCGAGAAGGTTGAGAGGATGGTTGAACGCTGAAATCGCAAGCACAGGTCCAATAGGTTCCTTCAATGTAAAAGCAATTTTTCCCTGAGCGGAACGAGACCTTTCCATGGGAATCATCTCCCCTGAGATGCGTGTTGATTCTTCTGCGCAAAGCTTGAAAGTGAGGGCCGCTCTTTCAACCTCCACGAGAGCATCTTTTAAAGGTTTTCCTCCCTCTAAAGAAATCAGATGAGCAAAGTCATTTTTAAGATCTAAGATTCTTTGAGAAACATGTTCCAATGCTTGGGCCACTTCTAGGCGAGAAACTTTTCTAAAAAGCTTCTGATGATGGCGAGTTTTTTTAAGAATAGAATGGATATCGCTATCCTCGGCCCACTGAACTCGAGCTATTTCTTCTCCAGTGTTTGGAGAAAGGAGAGGTTTGTAAACACCTTTAGAATCAGTGAAGAGAAGAGGAAAGTTTTGATTTAAATTAAACATACAGCTTGGTCCTTTAACTGACTTTGCATTAAAATAATATTCATGAAGATCATTTTCCTAAAACTTATTATTTTGTCGATACTGACTGTGTCTTGCACCAAAGAGGTCAACTACTTTAAGGATGAGATGAACCAAATTATGGTGAAGAAAGATCCTCGAATTGAGTTCGTCTTGGCCAATAATTTTGAAGGAAAGCTTTCATCTTGTAAGGACTATAGAGGAAAATGCCTTAATGTTTTTGGCATTAAACTAGGCCTTTTATATTTTATTGGAGTTGAGTATATCTCCAAAGAAGAGGCGAAGAAAGCTGCTATTAAGTATAGAGGATACTTTCTACATAACTGGTTTTTTGACGATGTCACCGGGGAGCCGGCCTTAGAAGAGCTAATGAAAAAATTAGAAGCCCAAAAACCTTGAGAAGTTTTTCTCAAAGAAAATAAGCCGTTCAAGCCAGACTTCTTTTAGCTCTGGATATTCATCAAACTCATCAAGGGTTTTACGAAAGAGAACCAACCATCTCCCTAATTCTCCATATTTGATATCCATCAAAAGATGAATCCCCATTAGGTTTAGAGGAGGAGTAATAGTATTGACGTGTCTTCCAAGAAGCTGAGTTTCCCAAAATAAGGCTATTCTTGGGATATGGGTATCGAAGTCTTTTACACGCCAGAAGTGATAAGCGATGAGTACGTCCGAGCGGGCCTTGTCGTAGAAAGATTGAGTTACTTTTAGAATGTATTCTTCTTTAGTCATAGTGGAGCTCTTAACTTCTCGAGCTTAGAGTGAAAACTCTGAACTATTTGTTTGTAACTAAAACCTTGATCCGCAAAGAATGCCAGATCCTCTTTCTCATCAAAAATAAGTTTATTAAGATTTTTTAGAATGTGACACTTGCGAGAGTGAGAAAACTCAAAAAACTTTAAAATGGCATACTGGATATAGAGCATATCGCTCACTTTAGCTTCATGGGCCGCTTCAAAAGGAAAAGGCTCAAAAAAGAAATTACCGTTTTTCCCTTCAAAAAGAAGGATGCAACCAAGAACTTCTCCGTCTTTATTAAAGGTTAATAACTGCCCACCCATTTCTTGCCAAAACTCCAATTGAGAAGAATTAAAAGGAAGGGATTTAGGAGCTTCACTGAGGATTGGATATTCCCCAAGTTCAATGCCATGAATTTTATGAAGTTCCATCCACTGCTTTTTGATTTCATTTTTTGATTCTTTCTCTAGCGTGGCTAAGTACTCCTGATAAGAATTCACTGACCTTGTAAGGGGGCAAAGGTGATAATGATCTTTTTGAAAATAGTGTCTTACATCTTGGATCGTTGAAACTTCGTAAGGAGTTTTGTGATTAAAAAAATTAAAGGCCACGATATCTTCGCGAGCAAGGTACTTGGCAACAGTATCATGTATTTTTTTATTACTTGAAGTTCCTGCCTTCTGGTTAAAAATTCCCATACCAATGCTTGTGCCCTTAAGATCCCAATCGAGCTGTTTCCAGTGCTTGTGATCCTTATTCCAGAACTTAAATTTTTGGGAAAGGGTACGGCAATCAACATCTAAGAATTTGAGGCAAACATGAGCAAGACCAACAGGCATGTTATGGGTTGGGCCAAAGAAAAGAAAGTAAGTGAACATTTCTTTTTCTGGAGCAAGATCATGCTTTTTTACTAGGAGTGACCAATGAGGAACTTCTTCTTCAAGTAATACTTCAAGACTCGGAATGAACTCAGGATCAATCTCATGAATGGAATGATATTGTTGAACCATTAACATGAGATAATTGTGAATGAAATTCTTCGCAGAGTCAAAGAACTAAAGTTTGATTTCTCTTGCACAGTGAGGACAGAGTTTCCAAAACTGAGCATCTAAAATCTTTCCACAAGGACACTCAATATTGGTTTCAAAATCATCCAATGAGTCACCTAAAACAAATATATCGGCCCTCATTGCTCTAATGGTTAATGAGTTCGCAACAAATCCTCCGGGAATAAGAGGATCTGGTTTAAACATAGATGGAGAAACATTTTCATCAACTCTGATATTAACCTTGATATCTTCTCGGGCCTCTAGATCAAAGTTGGGTTGCTCAATATGATTTTGAATATTTTGAATATTACTTAAAAGTGAATTAGGATCTTTAAAATCTTTCATTTAGGACTCCAACGCTGTTCAAGCATAGCGATGATTTCTCGGATTGAGCGATTATGTTCGTTAAACCATTTCCAAGGAGGTGGTTTAATATTGTTAAATTCTTTGAGAAAAAAAATTCCTTGGGCGCCCATTTCCTCAATTGTTCTTAAAGTCCATTCTACAACTTCGGGATGTTTAGAGTAGAGAAGTTTTTGTAAAACCTCCAAAAAGCTATATTCCAAACGTCTTCCTTGTTGCTGGTGATAGGCAAGGATATGCTTTCTTGCTCCGTTAAGAGCGAAAACAAGTATTTCTGGATCAGAATTGTTCCGTAAAATATGAAGGAGAGGTTCTGCGAAGGGAGGGTGAAAGGCAGCGGAATGCTCCACTAAACAAATGGCTTTTTTCAGTTCAACAGGATTTGTTGTCGTTAGTTCCTTCTCTAAGTGTTTGAGTTCATTCGCATCGTATCGACGCAACCCCCTCCCGCCTGCGGAGAGATCACTTAAAATACTTTGATAGGTTTCTTCAATATTCATAGGACTATTATCTCTTGAATTACTATTGCTTGTAAAATTTAGCGGATACTAACTCTTTGTTTTCAGTGACCTAAGACCATGCTATAGTGCGCCCATGAAGACGCTCTTAATTAACTCTATTTATCGTGCCACTGAAGGCGAAGGAATCCATATCGGAATCCCACAAATTTTTGTGCGTTTTCAAGGATGCCATATCGGTTGTGTTAACTGTGACACTAAAGAGAGCTGGGAGTTTGATCCAAGTTATACCATGGAGCTTGATGAAGTAATGGAGAAGGTGGAAGTTTTCTCCCAAGATATTATTAAGCGTGTTTCGATTACGGGCGGGGACCCACTTCATCCTTCACATGTGCCTTCTCTTATCGAACTTGTTAAAGAACTAAAAGCAAGAAACTATTACGTGAATATCGAAGCTGCAGGAACAAGAATTGTTAAAGAGGTTTTTGACCTGGTGGACTTTGTTTCTTTTGATATCAAAACTCCATCAACACAAGTGAAAACATCTCGAGATGTTCTAGCAAGATTTGTTGAATCTTATGGGAGCAAAGCTCAAGTTAAAGCAGTGATCCTTGATAAAAAAGATTTCGAATTTGTATTCGATTACTATCAAAGTATTCCACAAGAACAGCGGCAGAAGACTGTTTGGTGCCTCACTCCTTGTTATGAGCCCGGGGAAGAGTTTCCGATGAACCGCTTTCAGCAAATTGTTCGTCTCAACGAAAACTTTGGCCTTCCCTTCCGAGTTATTGGGCAACAGCATAAATGGGTCTATGGCACAAAAGAGAAACTTGTTTAACTAAGTTTTCGGGCCTTAAGAGCTAGAGCAACCCAACCAAAAATAAAACAGAATCCTCCAACTGGAACAATCATTGCGAATGTTTTAATTCCGGTAACCACGTAGAGATAGCAGTTAAAAGAAAAAAGTAGAATTCCCACTAAAAAAAAGTTCGCAGGGATTCTTGCATTAAACTCAGGTTTTATGAGAGCAATAATTCCGGTCATCACTAAGGCCAGGGCATGATAAAAATGATAGCGAACACCCGTTTCAAAAGTTGCTAGCTTTTCAGCGATAACGATCTTTTCAAGTCCGTGAGCTCCGAAGGCTCCAATGATGACACCTAAAGCAAGTAGAGCAGATCCAAGAACAATTAATGATTTTCCTTTCATGATTTTCTCCATGTTAATTGCAGACCTTTTGATTTTGTTTCAATACCTTTATTAATAGTTAGCTTCTTACCTTTCTCAACCCCAGCACTACGGGCCTTCTGATCCATTTGATGAGACGAACGAGTGGAACTCAATCTCTTGTAAACAAGTTCGAGATTGACCTCGAGCTGGTTCTTAACAATAACGAGAGCTTTTTTATCATCAGGGGTTAGTTCATTCTCAGTTCTTTTCATTTTTTCATGAAATCCTGTAGCAATACCTAACATAAAAGAATTCTTCGCTCGAAGACCACTTAGCTGATGTTCTCTTCGAGCATCTTCCCATAAAAAATCTAATTGCTGATCTAAGAATTCTGCAACATAGCGAGCAAGGATAACGTTTGTTTTGGGACCGCAGATCTCAAGACAGCAAAGTTTATGACCATGACTAATAACAGGACGTACAAGAAAATGAGTTAGAATTTCATAGATGGCCACTAACTTTGAATTATTCTTAGGATAAAAAAGGAGACGATCCAAATAGATTGTTTCCTCTTGTTGAGTTTGTACGTGACTTAGAGAATGTTTAATGAGTAATTCATTGGCCTTTATGGTCGCGAGTTCGGCTTCATGAGCATTTGAACTCTCAGCAAGCTTTAAAAGTTTTTGTACTCTTATTAAAATTTTCTCTGATTCAAGATCTCCTTCCTTTGAATCATTTGCGAGATCAATATTGATAGTGGCCCGAGCAATTTCTTCATCAAAACCGTATCGTTTACAGATCTCTTTAAACTCATTTCCATGAGGTGATTGTTGTGAGGGGTAGTGCAGAAAAGTTAAATAGTGGGCAATCTCGTGCCGAAGGATATCTCGAATCACTGAATCTTTGGCAGAATAAATAAGTTTGCGATTAAGTCCGATTTGGAAGAACTTTTGGTTGAAGAAACCTAGCTCTTGTCCTTCATAAACAACGATCGAAATGGGATAGAGATACTTATTAAACTCAAATCGAGATCGGCTGACCTTGAACCCAAGTTCTTGTAAAATACTTCTGGTCATGCCCTCGGCTTTTTGAATAAAAGCAGCTGAGGTACGGTCAAATATCATCATAAATGAAGTCTACCTTATTGATAATCTTAAGGTCTAGTGGAGTTTGTAAGCATTTGTTAGGCTGAATAAGATACAGAATCATTTCAATATAATTTTCACCTTGTTATAGTGACCGAAATCTAATTCTAGGGGAAATGTAGTGACAAAATTCATTTGCATGACTTTTCTTTTACTCTCAATGCATGCTTATTCAGAAACTTCTGAAGTCTTACCGGAGCTTCACTGTAAGTTTACCGGAAGAGTCATTGAGGATGTTCATTCAATTGTTCTTCAACACGATAAATTAGTTATTAATGATAATGTCTTTGTTCCACTTGATTTATCCGAAATCAACTGTTCAACCTTCGGTAGACAAATGCGTTTAGATGGAAGTGAACAAGGTTATAAGGTGATCTTGAAGTCTTGCACCTCAGAAGGTGTTCTGGAAGGTCGTCTCATTGATAATATCAAGCAAGAAATTGGTGATATCAACTGTTATGAGATGGACCTGGAGTAAGACTCGTACCGAGACTTGCAATACAGATACAAAGAATTGCCGTTATTTGCATCCAATCCAAAAACTCACTTAAAAAAATAACTCCAACAATTGTTGCGACCATGGGTTCTAAGCTCATCAGAATAGAAAAGCTCTTTTGACTTAGACTCTTCATTGCTCTCAATTCAAGCGCATATGGAATAGAGCTTCCAAAAACTCCTACAATAAGACTAGGTAGGATAACTTCAGATTGAATCATTTTACTGAAATCGAAAGTCAGACCGAAAGGAAGTACTACTAAGGCGGCCACAGACATACCATAAGTAATGCCAAGTTTCGTGGGAATGGTTGAAGAGAGGCGTTTACCAAAAATAATATAGAGCGCCCAAAAGGCTCCGGCCAAGAGGGCAAAGAAAACTCCCCAAGGATCAAGTTCGCTATGGCCCGTTTGGGGGAGAAGAAAGTAAATTCCAAGCCCTGCAAAAAGAACCCAAAGGTAGTCAGCTTTTCGCTGACTAGAAATAGCCGCTAGAAAAAGGGGGCCAGTAAATTCAAGTGCAACCGCGATTCCTAGAGGGATTCTTGCTAGTGAAAAATAAAATGTTAAATTCATCAGCCCTAGAGATAGCCCGTATAGTGTAATAGGGAGGAGATACTCTTTTTTGAAAGGTTTTCTCCAAGGTCTAGTGATTAGCAGCAAGCAAAGAGAGGCAAAGATGAGTCGAAGAGTTGTGGCCCCGGCAATGCCTGATAAAGAAAAAAGGTTCTTAGCGACACTCGCTCCATACTGAATGGAGATCATGCCGAGGAGTAGAATACCAACGCCAACTAGGGATTTATTCATATTCATAAAAAAAGCCCCTCCTAAAAGGGGCCTTGAAGAACTTAAAGGTTAAATTAATCTCTTTTCTTCTCATAGTAAGTGAAAGCAGCTTTTAAGTACTCACGGTTCATGCGAGCGATGTGCTCGATTGAAATACCTTTTGGACAAGTAGCTTCACACTCAGCATGAGTTGAGCAGTTACCAAATCCAAGAAGGTCATGTTTCTTAACCATGTTAAGAGCACGCTTAGGAGCTTCAGGTTTACCTTGAGGAAGAAGAGCAAGTTGAGAAATCTTAGCTCCCATGAAAAGCATAGCAGAGCTGTTAGGGCATGAAGCTACACAAGCTCCACAACCGATACAAGCTGCCGCATCCATTGCTTCTTCAGCAATTGGCTTAGGGATAAGAATAGCGTTTGCATCTTGAGCGTTACCAGTATTGGCAGATGTGTAACCACCTGCTGCCATAACGTCATCAAGAGCTGAACGATCAACAGTGAGATCCTTAATTACTGGGAAAGCTTGTGCACGGAAAGGCTCAATCACAATTGTGTCACCGTCTTTATAAAGACGCATATGAACCTGACAAGTTGTTGTGTTTTTAAAACCACCATGAGCTTTACCATCAATCATCATCGAACACATTCCGCAAATTCCTTCGCGGCAATCGTGGTCGAATGCAACTGGATCTTCACCTTTTCTCACAAGATCTTCGTTAAGTACGTCGATCATTTCAAGAAAAGACATATCAGGTAACACATTTGTTATTTTATAATCTACTAATTTTCCTTCAGTTTCGCCGTTCTTCTGACGCCAAATCTTCAGGTTTAAAGTCATATTTTCAGAAGCCATAACTTCTCCTTATTTGTACGAACGAGTAGCAAGTTGAACGTTCTCAAATACGAGCTCTTCCTTATGACGGATAGGGCTTGAATTTGAACCAGTGTATTCCCAAACAGCAGCGTGGGCGAAGTTTTCGTCATCACGAACGGCTTCTCCATCTTCTGTTTGGAATTCTTCACGGAAGTGTCCACCACAAGACTCGCGGCGCTCAAGAGCATCAAGGGCCATGAGTTCACCTAGTTCAAGGTAATCTGCAAGTCTTGTTGCCTTGTGAAGTTCAAGGTTGAAGTTATCTTCACCACCAAGAATGTTAACATCTTGCCAGTATTGCTCTCTAAGTTGTCTGATCTCTTGAATGGCCTCTTTAAGACCTTTCTCATTTCGTCCCATTCCCACTTTTTCCCACATGATATGGCCAAGTTCTTTATGGAAGTCATCAACAGTACGAGAACCTTTGACTGCAAGAAGCTTTTCAGTCTGAGCTTTTACTTCTGCTTCAGATTCACTGAATGCAGGGTGATCAGTTGTTACTTTCTCAAGCTTAGTTGAAGCAAGGTAGTGTCCAAGAGTGTAAGGGATTACAAAGTATCCATCAGCAAGACCTTGCATCAGAGCTGAAGCTCCTAGGCGGTTAGCTCCGTGATCAGAGAAATTGGCTTCTCCGAGAACGTGAAGACCAGGAATTGTTGATTGAAGGTTATAGTCAACCCATAGACCACCCATAGTGTAGTGAACAGCAGGGTAGATCATCATTGGAGTTTCATACGGATTATCAGCAGTAATACGCTCATACATCTCGAAAAGGTTACCGTATTTAGCAGCGATAACATCTTTACCATCACGCTTAATAGCATCACGGAAATCAAGGTAAACGGCACGTCCTGTAGGACCTACACCGAGACCTTCATCACAACGGTACTTTGCTTGGCGAGAAGATACGTCACGAGGAGCAAGGTTACCAAACGAAGGATAAACACGCTCTAGATAATAGTCGCGCTCTTCATCAGGAATATCAGAAGGCTTACGTGGATCATTTGGTTTCTTAGGAACCCAAACACGTCCGTCATTTCGTAGAGACTCTGACATAAGAGTAAGTTTTGACTGGAAGTCACCACTTACTGGAATACAAGTTGGGTGAATTTGAGTGAAACAAGGGTTCGCAAACGCAGCACCTTTCTTATAACATCTCCAAGCAGCGGAACCGTTAGAAACTTTAGCGTTAGTAGAAAGATAGAAAACGTTACCGTAACCACCTGTACAAAGAAGAACTGCATCTGCAGCGTATCTTTCTAGTTTACCTGTTACAAGATCACGAACGATGATACCGCGGGCCTGACCATTAACAAGAACAAGATCCATCATCTCACGACGATTGAATTGCTTGATCTTTCCTTTGTTGATCATCTTCATCATACCAGAGTAGGCACCAAGAAGAAGCTGCTGACCAGTTTGTCCACGAGCATAGAAAGTACGAGATACTTGAGCACCACCGAATGAACGGTTATCAAGAAGACCACCGTATTCACGAGCGAAAGGAACACCTTGAGAAACCATTTGATCGATAATGTTGTTTGACACTTGAGCAAGACGATAAACGTTTGCTTCACGAGCGCGGTAATCTCCACCTTTTACAGTATCGTAGAACAGACGTCTTACAGAGTCACCATCGTTTGGATAGTTCTTAGCAGCGTTGATACCACCTTGTGCAGCGATAGAGTGCGCGCGACGTGGAGAATCTTGGATACAGAATGAAAGAACATTGTAACCAAGTTCAGCTAGTGTTGCAGAAGCAGAAGCTCCGGCCAGACCTGTACCAACAACGATAACTGTGAATTTTCTTTTGTTGGCAGGGTTGATTAGTTTTGAATCAAATTTATGATTGTCCCATTTGTCGGCCAGAGGACCGCTTGGGATTTTTGAGTCTAATTTAATACTCATCTTAAACTCCCTTTAAATATGCCCAGATTGAAATGAAGGCAAAACCTCCACCAATTGCAACGGCGTAAAGATAACTAAGACATTTTAGCTTTGAAAAATATCTTGGGTGATTGAAACCCAGAGATTGGAACGCTGATGAAACACCGTGAGCAGTGTGAAGACCTGCACAGATCATAGCAAAGCAATACCAAATAACATTTCCAGGAGAAGAGAAGAACTCCATCGTTAAACGATAAAGGTCTCTTACTTCAACACCATCTGCAGTGGTGTCGTAGTGAGCACCGAACTTAAGATTGATAAGGTGAAGTATGATAAAAATAAGAAGAACAATTCCTGTATAAGGCATTGTTTGTGACATGATCGTTGTTCCACGACCAGTTCTTACTTTCATGTGGTACTTCTGATTTCCACGAGCAGCTTTATTCTCAAGAGTTAGTTTGATGGCCAACCCTAAGTGAACAAGAAATGCAAGACCAAGAAGACCTTCAATAACATAAAGAGCAGCACCAAGTGAAACCAACTGGTGAGCGTACATGTTGAAGGCATCAGGACCAACCATAAGTAGAAAGTTTCCAGCAAGGTGACCAACAAGGAATCCGCAAAGGGCTAGGCCTGTGATCGCGATCAAGTGCTTTCTACCGATGGAAGATCGAAAGTAATGATTAACAGCGTTTGTCATCATACGAAGAGCTCCCTTTCAAAGTGAAATAAATCGGATTTAAGTCTAAGAAATAACTAGGACAGCTTACCAGAATTAATCAAGATGTCAGGTAAGAAATGAGAAAACAAATAAGGGTATTTTTGCCTTGTTTTGGCTCTTTATTTTGTTCTATAACTCAAACAAAAGTAGATCAATACTATGTTTCAGAAAATCAATCAGTTAGGGGGAACACCCACAAAACCATAGTCAATGATCTTTTGAGCTTCATCTTTAGTAAAACCAGCACTAACAAGTATGTCTTTCTTCTTATCCCAGCTAGTAATACTAGCGTTTCTAATACCTGCTTCAAGCTTGATTCTTATATCTGCCTTCGCCGAAAGTTTACCAACAAGTTTCACTCCTCGGGCCCCTTTAGTGAGAGGGCTCAAGTTGGAGTTATCAACAATTTCTTTATAGCTCGGCTGGTTTTTGAGAAGTGCTTTTCTTTGCTTAGATTGAACAATAAGTCCTTCATACTTATGAAGCATAGACTTTTTTAACTCAGGATTTCTGATCTTTGAAATATGGAGATAGAGTTCTTTCTCTCTGGCAAGAATACTTGCCTTGCTCACGTTTTTAGCAAGCTCACCGTAGGTGAGTTCAGGGTAAATTGTTCGGATGATTTCAGAGAACTTGGGATTATTAGTACCTAAGGCTTTTTGGGTAAGTACCTTTCTTTTACCATCAAGTAACTTCACTTGCTCTAGTTCAAGACTAAGAGTGGACTTATTACGAAGATGACCAATTTCAATTTTCGTGAGGACACTGTCTAGCTGAGGAGCGTGGGAGGTCACCGCTAAGCCGACGCTTGTTTTATTAGCGATGCTGGGGAGTGCGAGCTTGAAGGCCTTATCAAAACTCCGTTGACCGGCCTTAAAAGCAAGAATCGTCATGTTGTTCTCAATAGGGTAAAGAGCAACTTTTCCTGCTAACTTCAATCCATCTTGAGCAAAAACAATATACTTTCCTTTGGCCGTCTCTGCGATATAGCTTTTTGAATTTCTCACGATTGCCGCAGCGACATTGAAAGAAACTTTGGCAACTTTTCTTGCAGGAGAAATAAAGTAACGATTAATCTTAGAGAGAACTGATCCAACCTTGGTGACCTTATCAACATGATTGGCGAGTCCCAAACTCGCTTTAATCGTCCTTGAGTTTTTAATTGTTTTTATAGTTTTGTCAGAAACCTTGAAGGTTGCTTTATAGAGTCTAGTAGCTGCGGCGGCTCCATGCTTGGCTGCAGTGGTGAGACCTCCGGTTATGAAGGCCGGTAGAATTTCAGAAATAAAAACTCCACTGATAGCACAAACTCCATTGACCATTGATTTACAACTAATGCAATCAAATCCTTGTGCGGGAGCAATACACTTACCACGGTGAGGGGTACCTTCCCACTTCTCACAAAAAATATCATTTTTAAGCCACTCTTTAACACTCGTAATAAGACCTTGCCATATTTTAGCGATAGTCCCTCCGAAGTCATTTTTCAACATTTGAAAGAGTCCTTCATCTTCGGATGCTTTAGCGAGGGCAAGTTGAGAAGCAGAGGAACTATCTTCGGCATCACTGACCCAGTTCCAAAAATCCACTACCTTACTTTTGGCAAATCCTCCTGCTTTCTTCAGAAGATCCCACGAGCTATTAAAGAAATTTAAGATAGAGTCGTAAAAAGCAGTGACGATCTGAGTAGCACAACTATCATTTGGGGAGCAGCTTTTAGGATTTAAACCTTTCGGTAAAATCTTCTCAGGAGAGATGAGAGAATGGTTAATGATTGGCAGAGTGGTTACGGTACTCACTAAAAAGCAAGAGAGGTCACCTGCGCAATTATTTGAAACTCTTTCTTTCTCAGCGGGAGTGCAACTTAATGAGTCGAGCGGAAGTGTAGGAAGATTTACAATAGGATTATCTTTTACACAATTTCCATTAGAACAATTAATAGTATTTTTTAATTCAGGATGGAGTCCCGCAAGCTTAGACTCTAGATGATTAATTTCTGTTATAAGAAGCCAACAAGATTCACTCATACCATAGGCAAGTAGATGGCCCTCAATATTGTGGACCTTAGATGAAATACAATTGGATTCAAAATTTTGAGTCAAGTTTTGTAACTTGATGAGGATATCATCAGTCTCTTTAACATTACTACTGGCCAGGGCCAAGGGCATAGATTGAATAAAGAAAATGATGGCAAGAACCAATGATAAGCTTTTCATCAGAGAATCCCACAATCGAGTGAGTTAATTAGAGATGAAAAGTATTTTTCGTGGGCAGAGTTCTCCTGGAGTCTAAGACTCTTGGAGAAGAGAATTTGATCTTTGCATTCTGTATAAAAACTTTTTTCAATATAGATTTTCTGCTCATTCTCATAACTCACACCAATGGAGTGAACTCGATGTCCATGGGCATTGAGAAAGCTACTGTAGGGAATAAATTTTTTGATAGTAGCACTATGTAGTTCTGCCCACTTCTTCTTATTAGCTTGATAATCTTTTTGATTGGACTTTAAAGCTTCAACCTCAAGTGAAAGCTCGGCACCAGTGTGGGCAAAACTAATATTTGAACGCTGACCATTTGTCTGAGGGGAGAAAAGAATAAATGGAATACCGAAAAGATCTTTTCCAACTTCCCACTGCTCATGATTGTCCACATAGAGCGTATGGCCTGAGTGTGTGAGTTCCTCTGCAAAGGAAGAAGAAGTTAGAAATAATAATAAAAGTATAAAGGACGTCATTTAAACCTCATATTCCTATCGGAAAAAATCCAAGGAATGATGAGGTTTTGAACTAATTTTTTAAGAGATCGAGTACAATTTCTGATCGAGAAAGTTGTCCTAATAGATCAGGTTTAAAGTCATCAAAAACCTGATAGTTAAATGCTGGACCATTTTCAAGAATTTGTAGGATTTGAAGTTCATCATAGGAGAGTTCATGGACCCGGGCCTCTCCTTGAGTGTCCTGATAAATACAAAGATAAATACTGCGCTCGATTAAGCTAGGCCCTTCTTTCTCGGCCAAGCTAAGCATGGTAGGGATATCATATTCTAGAGAAAGAAAAAGGGCTGAAGGATTGAGATAGATGCCTGGCAGATAGGGATAGGTGATTTTTAAAGTTCTGGCCTGATTGAGGGCCAATTCATAATAGGCCAGTTCAAAGAGATAATCAGGACAGTCTCCGTCGATAGCCTTCTGCTGCAGATATTCTGGAAAAGAAATATCAATATAATGAGTCTCATACTCTCGAGTAACATCCTCCCAATCCATGTGGCAGAAAAGCTTGAGATTAGGGAATTGCGTTTCCAGTGAATTCATATATTCTCCTTGAAGGACTCATTGACAATTTTAAGTCTAAAGTATCAGATGAATCTATGATAGATTTTCCTTTTGAGAATTATATCGATCTTGATAATAATCCCTACCTTTTAGGTCGGATAACCGTTCATCTTGTTCGCGCAGATTATCACTGCGAAGTCGATATTATACATAAAGAATCCCATAAAATTTTTAAGCACGTGGCCATAATATATCATTTGGGCAGCGTGGAAGAAGCCGTTAATAGTGGCGTTCAAAGACTTCGAAAGTTTTTGATAACAGTTGAAAAACAACAGGAGAAGAGTGATGACTAAATTTGAAGTCCCAGATATGACTTGCGGACATTGTGAAAAATCAATTAAAGAAAGACTTAGTGATGCACAAGTTCAGGTTGATTTAAAAAATAAAACAATCGAAGTTGAAGGTAAAGATCCTCAAGAAGTTATCAAAGCTTTAGATGAGATTGGTTTTACGGCCACCGTATGCAATTAAACTTTTTTGAAAGAAAAAAGTTTCAGGCCCTCTCTGACTTTCAGCATTTAAGTCAGGAGGGGGCCACTTTGGAAGAAGTTAAGAAATTTCTTTCAGATCCAGATTTTTTTAAATGCCCTAAAGTAAATACAGTTTTTAAGTTACAGCACTCTAAGTTCCTTGATCTTATTCTTGATTTCAGAGTTTCCTTTGTCGAAGAAATGCTTCTTTATCAAGCGGCAGGATTTGACCCTGATGGTAATCACGAAACATGGGGACCTAAAATCCATGGAGGAGTTCAAACCTGGGTAGGGCTTGATAATGAAACTCTTCAAACCCCTTATTGCGATATCCTAAAAATTTTACAACTTTTAAAGCTCAGACCTTATCAAGAAGTGATTGATTTAGGAGCGGCCTATGGGCGAATGGGCATAGTTATGGGTGGAATTTATCCAAAAAATCCATTTATTGGTTTTGAGTACGTTAAGGAAAGAGTCAATGAGGGGAACCGCCTTTACCAGAAGTTTGGAATGAAAAATGCTAAACTTATCGCTGCAGACCTAGGCAGTTCTGAGTTCTCTCTACCTTTGGCCGATGTTTATTTTATCTATGATTTCGGGCAAGTAGAGCACATTAAGAAAACTCTTCGAGAAATCGAAACACTGTCTCAAAGACGTCCAATAAGAGTTGTTGTGAGAGGTAAATGGAGCCGAGAGATTATCGAAAATGAGTTTTCATCTTACGTTTTACTTCATGAAGGACGATTGGAGAAACCTTTTCAAATCTTTGGTGTAAGAAGATTTTAATACACACTCGATTCAATTTGTTTGTAAAAGAATATCCCCTGTGAAATAAGAAAATGAAGACCTTATTCTGGAGGATCAATGAAATATCTTGGGCATTTTCTTACTCTCAGTCTACTCACTCTTCCTGCTTGGGCCAACTACCCTGACGAAATAAACTTCCCACATTATCAGAGTATCTATCAGAGTCATTCAAATGATCTCGAAAGATTAACTTCTCGCTATCAGGACTTGGATCGAGATACCAGAAACTTGTATGCAGAGATTCAGCGACTGCAAATGACTTTTAATAATTACTCAAACGAAATTCTTAATATCAATAATAGTATTAGAAATCTTTCGAATGAGTCTCGTAACCTAACGACTCAAAGAAGTCGTCTTATCAATGAAGAGCGAAGACTTAATCAAGAAGCCAATAGAGCGAGAAATGACTACGAGAGACTCAAAAGAGATGTTGAGAATGAATCAAGAAGAATTGCTCCTATTAGAAATGAGATTAATCAAGTTGAAGCAGAGCTGAGAAGAGCTAGAAATGATCATAACTCAGAACAAGGAAGACTACGAAATGCAGAAAATCAACTAAGAAGAGCTCAGTCGGACCTAACAAGAGTGCGCACAGATATCTCACGTCTTGAAGGAACTCCCAATCGAACACCTTCTCAACAAAGTACTTTGAATAATCTTCATCGTCAGAGAAGTTCATTAGAAGCAGAAATTTCGAGAACATCATCTCAAGTTAGACAGCATCAAACAGTGGTGAGTCAGCTGGCCCTAACAATCTCAGGTAGAGAAAGGCAACTGAGAAGTTTAAATACTCAGTATGATCGCGAAGTACAAAGGTTAAGACAGCTAGAAAATAATCTGGCCCAAGTTCAAAGACACTATAACGATTTAAACAATAGATTAAGAACTACTCGAACTAGTCTAACTAATACGGAAAGAAGACTTACAAGTATTAGAAGTGAAGTTAGTCGACATGAAAGTCGTAAACGAGATATTGAAAGAAGCCAGCAAAACCTTCGCTTCCAGATTGATTCTTCTCAAAGAAGGTATTCTCAACAAGTCAGCGAATTGGAAGGACTTGGTAGGGATGTTGAAAGACAACGGTCTCTTGTCACTGATGCCCAATT
>Ga0079224_100002010_pt1 | contig 24249 bp, 29 predicted proteins | sample Stecom2015_FD_80414 | JGI IMG/M metagenome (GOLD analysis project Ga0079224, IMG submission 80414) | Agricultural soil microbial communities from Utah to study Nitrogen management - Steer compost 2015 | ecosystem: Environmental > Terrestrial > Soil > Agricultural land | place: USA: Utah... | reverse complement strand
CGCTTCATCTTGCCCGCGCAGCTTGATCTCAGTGCCTCCCTCCTGCTCTTCTATGTTCTGCTTCTTCTTGCTTCTTCCTTCTTCATCGATGATCATCCTTATCCTCCTCTCTCCATCCTCGATCCATCGATGTTCAAGTCGACCTTGGGAGAGATGTCTACCGTGTGGTAGAGTGGTGATGACTGCTGTCTTCTACCACCCCTCCCCAACCCCCCCGATTATGACCGCGCCTTTTCTCGCCCCGCGATTCGGACCATCCTACGCGATTGCTACGGCTTCTCCCAAAATACCCCCTACCACGTAACCTCCAGCCTTGACATCCACGTTCCGGGCTTATACCATAGTCGCATGCCGATCACCCAGCCACCCCGCCTCCGGCGCCCCGAGTCACCCTACTTCTACGACCCCCTCGCCAGCATCACCGAGGGCAAGCTCACCATGCAGGTGCCGATCGTGACCTTCAGCAGAAGCCAGTCCCGTCATCCCTCACGATCTCTGAGCCCCTCTTCAAGCGCTCCCCAGCCGTCACATCAGGCGCAACCGCTTCGCAATGACTGGAAGCTCCCTGCACGATTCTCGCCCCTATCTGCTTGCCTCACCGCGCCGCCGACCTTTCACTACATCCCCGACAAGTGCTCGCCTGAGCTGATCCAGCGAGGACTACCCTCCACGGATACGATGATCCAAGCCATCAGGCACGACCTCGAGCGGCTACCTCAACACATCATCAAACGCACCTTCGGTTACCACACCACTCGACCCACTCTTCCTGTCTCACGAGACGAGCTCGAGCGACTCCGCCGGTTACTCATACAGCCGAGCCTCGCCACCCAGCGAGTCTTCTGCTCGAAGTCCGTGTGCCCCGACACACCCCTGGTGTGGGAGGACATCCATTCCGAGCGGCTGACCACTCACTGGCACCTCACCCCACACCTGACTCCTGTGCCGGGGACAGAGGGGAATTATTACTACTTCCACCCTGGGTATAACTTCACCACCCCTGCTATCGAGGAGAAGCTATGAGTGACAACTGGACGCCGACTACGGGGGACGTGCTGGAGGCGTGGGTGGCCCACCAGGCACACGATCAGCCCACGGCGCTTGACCTCGTTGACGGATACGACTCCTTCCACCGCTGGCTCGCCGCTCACGACGCCGGGCGGGTTCGCGAGTTGCAGCGCTCGGTGCGCGAGTTGCAGGCTACGCGGGACACCTACCGCGAGCACTGGCGGCGACTCATGCGCGACTACGAGGCCGTCTTCAAAGAGCGAGACGAGTTGGAGGCCGAGCGCGACGCCGCCCGTGAGCAGGTGCGCCAGCGGGACGAGGTAATCGAGCGGGTGCGGGCGCTGGCGAACGAATCTGAGCGCGACGAGTGGGATGCCGTCGAGCGCATCCTGCCCGCTATCCGCGCCGCGTTGGATGGAGACGGGCGATGAGGCAGGTGCGAAGTTCGACACCGGCCTTGACACCGCTATTCCACGTTGGTAAAGTGATGCCATGACCACCTCGCTGATCTACATCATCGCTCGGAACTCGCAGCGGCGACCGACGTTGCAGCACGCCGTGCTGGCAGGTCAGGGCGTCTCATACACACTGTGCGGTCAGTACATCGGCGAATGGTCTCGAGTCTACTCAGAGCGACTTGAGGTACTGCTCTGCCAGAACTGCCAGAAGCGGGGTGCATGATGGAGAGGATCACCACAGCCGATGACGTCACTGAGGAGATGCTTGATCTCTTCTGGGAGATCGTCCAAGGGTGGTACTCAGACACCAAGATCGACTGGGACGATGTCTTCGCCCGCGTCGAGCACTGCAGCGACTGGGACTTCGGCAGTGAGTGGGACACGCCTGCGATCCGAAAGATCAAGCGCGAGATGAAGGCTCGTAAGCGAGAGGTTACATAGACTCCCCGCAACACGGCGGGAGAACACAACAAGGAGAAACACATGAAGAAGCGACTGCTTGCCATCGGTGTTGCCGCACCGCTGATCTTCGGCTTCGGCCTGGCGGGCACGGCGATGGCCACTCCCGGCACACTCGACACGTGCATCCCCTCGGAGGGCTCGACGACCGAGGAGGAGACGGGCTGGCTCACCGCCCCTCCCGACGGCGACGGGTGGGAGGTCATCGAGACCCAGACCGTGGTCGACGTCGAGGAGGAGACGCTGACTGAGTTCCTCGTGGCCTTCTACCAGCAGACCGACTGGGTCCTGGCTGCGCCGGAGGGTGAGGGCTGGGTCCAGATCGAGGAGCGCACGGTCATCGACCAGGAGTACGTGCCCGGCGAGTACGAGCAGACCGACTGGGTCACTGAGTCGCCTGGTGAGGGCTGGACCCAGATCGCTGAGCGATGGGTCGTCGACGTCGAGGCTCAGCCTGAGCAGGGCACGCCCACCATCGTGATCCCGAACCCGGATTACGTGCCAGGGTGGACGGAGACGATCGAGCACCCCGCCGAGTACAAGACCGTGCACCACGAGGCCGAGTACAAGACCCTCTGGAAGTACACCAAGCACGGCGGTCACGGCTTCATCTGGGTCGACAACGACGACTACAAGTACATCGTCGATGGCGTCGGCACCAACGACAAGCCCGAGTGGTGGGAGTTCAAGACCTTCTACGAGCGCACCCAGCACACCAAGCAGGAGCTCGTGAAGGAAGCCTACGACGAGCAGGTCTTGGTGAAGGACGCCTGGACCGAGACCATCGAGCACCCGGCGCAGGGTGAGGAGACCATCGAGGTCACCAACCCCGACTACGTGCCTGCTGTCGAGGAGCAGGGCCACTGGGAGTACAAGTTCGCTCGCCACGTCCCGGCCATCCCCGAGGAGTCGCACCAGGAGTACAAGTTCGCCAAGCACATCCCCGGCGAGTGGATGACCGAGGTGCCCGAGGGCGACGGCTGGAAGGTCAAGGACGAGCGGACCACGGTCATCACCGAGGAGGAGTCGCACGAGGAGTACCGCTACTCGCGGACCATCGTCATCGACCCGGTCGAGTGCCCGGCGACCCCGGAGCAGCCCGAGCCTGAGACCCCGGACACCCCGGACAGTGAGGAGCCGGTCGAGGAGGAGGCGCCGACAAACACCCCGCAGGCCCGCCAGCGCACCGTCACTCCGCAGGCAGAGGCGCAGGCAGAGGTGCAGGCCGAGGTCGACGAGCTCGCTCACACGGGCGCCGAGCAGCACACGGGGGCGATCACCCTCGCCGCCCTGATGGCCCTCGCAGGAGGCTCCCTGACGGCTATCCGTCACCGCCTGGCTCGACGCTGACCCCCTGACCCCAGCCGCCTTCACGGGCTAGGCTGGCCGCTACCCCGCTCAGGACCCCCGACTGGGCGGGGTTAGTGGTGTGTTCTGCGCGATTGGCCGTTTGGTGTGGAATGAAAGCCTTGACATCGTGGCCTGAGATCTATAGCATAGTTGGTATCGCATTGCCCAACGGGGGCGACGCATGACTAAGGAGTTGCCATCATGCCTCGATCAAGCCCTGCCCGCCAGGCCTACAAGGCCAAGCGAGCCGCCCGACGCGCGGAGGACCCTCAGGTCCAGGCGCGAGCTGCCAAGCACGAGCGCAAGCGGCGCCAGGAGGCAGCGAAGCTCGCTCAGGAGAAGGCCAAGGCCGCCCTGGCGAAGATGACGCCGAGCTCGGGGCAGGCACAGGATGCCTGAGCTCACAGAAGAACAGCTCAACAACCTCCTCAACAAGCTCAGCACCGCCATCGATCGTAAGCGAGGCGCCAACCTGAGCCGAGAAGAGACCATGATTGTCTCCACCTTCCTGGTCTTGTTCATCGATCAAACGGCTATCAAGCTATGACGATGGTCGAATGGTTCTGGATTGCAGTGTTGGCGGCCTTCTTGACCATCGTCAGCTGGTCATTGGATAGGAGGAACTGAGCTATGATTGCCGATCACCGTCGTCCACTGAGGAAGTCGCAGAAGAGGAAGCGCCACGAGCGCTCCCATCATGAGCTGACCCTAGTTGGCAACGCTATCATGCGCAGGGCTTTGGTCGAAAAAGCCCCTCGGCCGAAGTATAACCTGCGTTTGTCCCAGGAGATTCCGCGTCATGAGCTGCATGTGAGGGCGCTTCGGCTACTGAAGTCGACTCCTTACGTCTCTCAAGAGGACATAAAGCGCTTCCAAGAGCGAGCTCGGGTGCTTGAGCCGGGCTCAGGGCTGCTCATGTACGAGATCCTCTGCCTTATCGGGCTTGATTGAGAGCCTCAAAGAGGCTGCGCGACCGTTGTCTGGAATGAAAATTAGCGGCCATAAGGGCTCCATTAGCTAATGGCAACGAGTTGCGGACTCAAACCACTCCTTGATATCGTCCACATGATCCGGATTTGTGCCTGATACAAGCACACCGACGATCGGAACCCCCACCAATGCTAAACACCATCCTGTTGGTCCTCCTTCTGCTGGGGCAGGTAATGCTTCTTGCCCTGCTCTGGCGGATGCGCGGGACGCTCACACACTACCATAAGCTAGTGGCCGATCGTACGATGTCCCATCAGGCACAAATCCGGGTCAGCAACTCGTCAAAGCCACACCCAAAGGTGGATGCCAAGGCCCGAACAACCCGTAGAGACTCCGACGACCTCCCGGCGACGGGCCGATCATCCTCCATCGGGATTACTCGTCGTTAGAAGGAGAGCCGAATGACTCCCACACCCGAGGAATCCACGGCTTCAATCCTCACGGTCGACTTTCGGGAGACGCCGGATATTCGTCAGCATGCCTCGGGCAAGCTTCGGGACAAGCTGCCGACGCAGATGGCGCCGCGCACACCAGATGGCAAGAGCCTTTCGCCGAAGCAGATCCGTGAACGAGCTCGTCGTAAGGCGAAGCGAATGGCTCGTATGACGGATCAGGAGCTGGACTACCTCTACCGCAAGCCAGTCGAAGAGTGGGACCTTGAAGAGCTCGCTCGAGGCCGCGCTCGTGGTCCCGATGGGACCTTCCGAGGCCCCCGACCCAAGTGGATCACTGCGGAAGTTCACGAACGCGCCATGGAACGGTATGTTGCCATGGTCAAGGCAGAGATGAACTCCATGACAGTGTCCGCTTTGGAGTCTCTGACGACTCTCCTGGCGAGTGAAGAGGTCGACTTCAAGGGCCGACCGCTAGTTTCAGCCAACGTCAAGGCAGATATTGCCAAGTTCCTCCTCGAGCACGTCGTCGGCAAGCCGAAGCAGCACGTTCAGACGGATGTTTCGGTCAAGCTGCAGGGCATTCTCGCCTCGGTCATGGCGAACCCGGGTCAGACCTTCGGCCCTCAGTCGAACTACACAGTGGGTCACCTCCCTGGTGTCACCATGCCTATCGGTGAGGCTGACGCAGACGTGATCGACGCGGAGTACGAGGAGGCTATTACCGATGGATGAGCCGTGCACGATCTGCGGGGTCGATCAGCAAGAGCACATTGGCATGAAGCACGTCTTCACCAAGCATGGTGAGGACCCAGTGCTGCGCCTACCCGACAAGAAGACGCCCCCAGCTCAGGCTTCCGGCCCCGTCGATCTTGCCGGCATGACGCTCAGGCTCGTAGCAGTACTCGCCAAGAAGGGCGTCCTCGACGAACACGATCTCGAGGCCGTCTTAAGGGGCAAGATTGAGCCTTCCAGACCTCAATGAGCAGGTGCAGCGCGCCATCATCAATATATGCGTGCGAGAAGCACCTCAGGAAGCCGTAGGGTTACTCCTCGCAAACGGTCAGGTAGTTGCACTGCCGAATCATGCGGCGGAGCCCTCACGGAGCTTCAGGATCGTGCAGCAAGACATCTTCGACTCGCTGCGCGAAGCGGGCATCAGGCCAGAAGCTGCCGAGCCTAACACCATTACACTCTGGCACTCGCACCCCTCAGGAGGTGTGGGCCCCAGTAGAACCGACCTGAAGAATAGGGTACCTCACCTCCATCACCTGGTGGTGACCCTAACAGAAGATGAGCCAGTGTTCAGCTGGTACTAAGGAGATCAGCTATGGGTAAGTTCCAGCAGGACATTCTCGCCGGACTCGACCTGAGTGACCTGGACACCACCGAATACCCGGTCGACACCGAAGACCAGGGAGAGGAGGGGGACTGATGGCAGGCATGGTCTCCCCCGTCGAGGGGTACGTCAGCAGCCGGTACGGCAGGCGAGGCTCGGGTATCCACCTCGGGCTCGACATCGCCGGAGGCGGCAAGTCGAAGAAGGTGTACGCCGCGTTTGCGGGCAAGATCGTCGAGATCGTTCGCGGCGTCCCGCATGGCTCGCGCAAGTCGTCCTCGTCCTGGGCACCGGGTCGCACACCGAACCTCGTCATCATCCAGAACCCGGATGGTGAGTTCCAGCTCTACGGTCACTGCCTGGCCGACTCTCGCTGGAAGGAAGGCGACAGGGTCGAGCAGGGCGACTACCTAGGCAAGACCGACCTGTCCGGCAATACCACAGGCTACCACCTACACTTCGAGGTCTGGCCGTCTCGATACAGCACTCGCAACCCGGAGATCGACTTCCGCTACTTCGGCCTCAAGGTGGGTTCCACACCGAAGGGCATCAGCAACAGCCCCAAGGCGTGGGGTGGCAATACCAGCTCTAAGCCGAGCTCTAAGCCGAAGGCGCCGAGCGTCGGCATCAAGGGGCGGCTGAAGAAGATGGGCCTCCCCCAGACCATCGACGGGGTGAGGCGCTGGCAGCGGGCGCACGGGCTGGTCGCCGACGGCGACTGGGGTCCCGTGTCGGAGCGGTACTACCAGTGGGTGCTGGAGCTGCAGCGCTACCTCAACACCTGGAAGAACGTGAAGCGCCACTACCCCAACGGCATCCCGGTGGACGGCTACCGGGGCGCCACGACCAAGCGGGCGGAAGGCTACGCCCGTGCTGGGGCGACCGCTTCGGTGCCCTACAACCCCCCGAAGGAACCGCGCAAGCGGCCGTAAGCAAGGAGAACACCCATGTCTTTCATCGACGTGGCGATGACCTCGATCTCCGAGGCCGCCGTCTACGCATCGCTTCACTCGGCGGACCCTGGCACCACTGGAGCCAACGAAACCAGCGCTGACCGAGTCGCTGTCGACCTGACGCCCGGCTCTGGTTCGCTCACCGCGTCGAACCTCTCGTTCAGTGGTGGCACCCCCAACGGCGCCGTCACTCACGTTGGCTTCTGGGATGCGATCGATGGTAACTTCATCGATGCCATGGAGCTCTCCGCCGAGTCCGACGGCACGTTCAACGCCCTCGGCGAGTACATCGTCGACACCGTCACGCTCAACATCCAGCGCACCGCCTGAGTGATTTAGGAGTTCTCCATGGCCATCAGCCGGGTGGGGACTCCCGTCACGAATTTCCAGGCGGCGGGGTCCACCATAGTCGCCGACTTCTCTTCCTTCAGTCTGGAGGTGGGAGACTGGGTTCTGGTCTTCATCCGAGATCAGGCCACAGTACTCACCGAGGATTTCACCAACGACGGCGGCTTCGAGCGTATCGGTCGACCCTGGCCGGGTTCAGCTACGAACTATGGCCGCATGACGGGTACGTATGCACGTCGAGTTACAGATGTCGGGACTTTTCCCACCTTGGTGACCTTCAGCCGTTCCGGTGCCGATACGCGACGTGTTCTGATCGCCGCCGTCTACCGCGGTGTTCATGCCACGACTCCTGTTCGTGCCTACCACACCACTTACAACGGCACATTCGTCTCTGAGAATTCTCGAACTCTCAGCTCTTACGGTCCCATCGAGCCTGGTGACAAGACGATCCTCCTAGCTGGTACGGAGCAGACCGCTGGTGGCGTAAACGGGCCAACAGCCACACCGTCAGGCTACGACCAGGTGGGGTTCGTTGTTACAACATCGGCAACAAATGTCTCTCGTACATCCCTCTGGGTGGGCGACTACACGGCAGATGCAACCTCGACTGATCCGGCTACGGTAACGTACGAGAATGCCGCGGGGCTTGGGCTTCAGGGACTTACGCTCGCCCCCGCATCGGAGGATGATCCTGACCCGGAGCCTCTGCCTGAGGTTACCGGCCAGGGCTTCGTATCGGTGCAGCAGATGCTGGAGACGCCCGGCGCGACGTGGGCGCACCGCAACCTCGGCGGGACCTACCCGGAGATGACCGAGTACGGGGCGCGCATGGCCGCGAACTACGGCCACGGCGTCATCGAGGTGTCCTGCCTGCGCACCAGCGACGGCGTCTGGGTGGGTACTCACGATGCGACGCCAGATCGGGTGGCGCTGGAGACGACCTACGACGGCCAGTACATCGAGTCGCTGACCAGCGCGCAAGTGCTCTCGCTGCACGCTGTCGTCGGCCCGACCGGTGCGCCCCAGCCGTTCGCGCGTGCCATCGACATCTTCCAGACGCTCCCCGAGGACTTCATCTTCCTGGTGGACCCGAAGTCGAGCGCGGCGAACTACATGGCCGACTTCCTCAGCATGCTCGACACCTACCTCGGGCCGGAGCGGGCCATCGTCAAGATCGACGGCGCGGCCACGCTGCCCCGGTTCCAGGCGGCGAAGGCGGCGGGCTACCTCGTCGCGGCGTACTTCTACTCGAACACGCCCGAGCAGACGATCGCCGACCGGATGCCGTACGTCGACATCCCCGGCATGAACTGGGATGCTGGTACCACCCCGTGGACTAATATTCTGTCCTACGGCAAGCCGGTATGGGGTCACGTCTGCGAGACGCAGGAGCAGTACAACACCTGCATCAGCAAGGGCGCGACGTTCGTGCAGTGCACGACGACCGCGATTGCGCCAGTTGGTGTGGAGTCGTGGGTCGCTTCCGGTCATGGCGAAGCATCGATCACCCTCTCAATCAGTGGGGAAGCCTCAGGAAGCGCTCCAGAGATCTCAGAATCGACGGGATCGGTCGCTGCATCGCTCGATATCGACGCGCTCGCGAGTGGGCATGCCCCCAGCATCGAGGACTCCCGGGGGTCAGTCTCGGGGGAACTGACTCTCACGGGGGAGGCATCGGGTCGGGCTCCCGATGTCACCATCACCAGAGGAGCTGCTTCGGGGACCCTGGAGCTAGAGGGGCTAGCTGAGGGTCACTCACCCGAAGTCGCCGTCTCGCACGGCGGAGCCAGTGGCACACTTGAGTTGTCTGCTTCGACCTTTGGGCATGCGCCGGGGGTCAATGAAGCTCACGGTGCTGCTGAGGGGACGATCAGTCTCGAGGGCCGAGCTGAAGGCTATACTCCGGTCATCCCGTCGGAGGAGGGGGCCGCTGAGGGGACCCTGGTCATCTCGGGCACCGCGACTGGCTCAGCCCCTGGTGTGGATAATGAGCGACACGGTTCCGCAGTTGGTACCATCGTCATCTCGGCAATTGCCTATGGACAAGTCACTGAGAAAGCTCAGTTGCCTCGTGATCCTGACCTCCGATACTCGGAGTTCAATGGAGTCGGTGTCCAAAACAACACCGTTTACGACAAGGGTGCAGACGCTCTTACCGCCAGTGACAAGCTTCGGCTGATGTCGATCACGGGACAGACTAACAATCCTCGGGCTGATCCGGATCCCAGTTTCTGGTATGGTAATATGCCGCCAACCCGTTCGCGCAGAAGGCCCCGACCTCGCTATCCGCGAAAGAGAGGGACTCAAGCTTAGGAGTTCACATGCAACCGTTGGTTCTTCCGGAGGAAGGCCAGGTCTTTAGAAAGGACCTCTGGTTCAAGGAGACAGGTTATACCCCACACCGAGGGCAAGAGCTGATTCACTACGATGCTACCAGGCATCGAGTGCTTTGCAATGGCCGACGGTGGGGGAAGACCATGCTTGGCGGCAAAGAGGTTGAGACCCTGGCATTCATGCGGAATTTCCGCGGTGAGCCGCTCACTGGATGGATTATCGGTCCGGAGTACTCTGACTGTGAGAAGGAGTTCCGGATCGTCTACGACACCTTCAAGAAGCTCGGCATCGACCAAATCTCTAGCAAGTTCTTGTACAATGCCGACAACGGCAACATGCACATCAAGACTCGCTGGGGATTCGACCTCGAGTGCCGTTCTGCACGTCACCCCGAGAGCCTGGTCGGTGAGGGTCTCGACTTCGTTCTTTTGGTCGAGGCCGGTCGTCACCGACGTCGGATGTTTGGTGACTACGTCCGACCAGCCCTCTCGGACAAGCGAGGCATGAGCCTGATGTCGGGGGTGCCCGAAGATGCAACAGAAAACTCGCTGCTCTTCTGGGCCTACAACCGAGGTCAGGACATCACGAAGACTCAATGGAAGTCCTGGCGGATGCCGAGCTGGACAAACCATGTGGTCTTCCCCGGCGGTCGTAATGACCCAGAGATCCTCGAAGCTGAGGATGATCTGACCGAGGATGAGTTCCGTCGGCAATACGGGGGCGAGTTCGTCCAGAGGTACGGTCGAGTGATGAAGGAGTGGGACTCCGATATCCATGTCCAGAACCTCAAGTTCAACCCCGACTGGCCCCTCTTCGCCGCGGTGGACTTCGGCTTCACCAACGCATGGGTCTGGCTCTGGATTCAACTCAACCCCTACAACCATCAGGTTAATGTCATTGGTGAACATCGCTTCTTCCAGCGGGATACTGAGGACATTGCCAAGAATGAGTTCAAGGACCACCCGCTCACGCAGAAGCTCTCGGCGATCTACGTAGACCCGGCCGGTCCCGACGATGCCCGAATCCTCACAAGGCATCTCGGGGTTCCCACCAGGGCGAACACGGGTGGTGAACTGAAGACTCGGCTCGCGATGATCCGCTCGGCGCTGAAGTCGAGGCCTGATTGGCTGCCGGAGGATCACCCGGATCGTTATGTTGGGCTCGTGGTTGATAGGTCCTGCACTCAGCTGATCTGGGAGATGGGGGAGGGCTACCGCTGGCCGGATCGCAGTAGCGATACGAGAAATGACAGCGAGATGCCTATGGACAAGGACAACCATGGCCCGGAGGCACTGGGTCGATTCTTCAAGGGCCACATGACGCAGTACGACAAGGCAAGACAATCGCGACAGAGTCGAGTCGCGGCCAAGACGAGAGGAAGAAGGAGGCGGGCTGCGTGACCGTTACAACCCAGTGGTCGGGTGTCGAGCAGTGGCTGCAGTCTGCTATCAAGCCCTACTGGATCCCCGAGGAAGATCTTCTTCGGCTACAGGCGTATAGCCACTATGACGACCTGTACTGGAACGAGCCCACGCAGTTCGAGCTGCGAGTACTCGAGGGTGAGGAATCGATCTACGTCCCGAATGCTCGGGTCATTGTCGACACCACCGCTCACTACATCTTGAAGGGCTTGGATTTCGTCTCTCAGAACCAGCAGACTCAGGAGGCCCTTACGGCGTTCATGAACCGCGAGCGCTTTCTCTCGAGGTTCCACACCGCCAAGCACCGAGGGGTCGCCATCGGCGACTTCGCGTTCCACCTGCGGGGTAACCCCTACAAGCCTGCTGGCAGCCGGCTGAGCATCAACTCTGTCGATCCTTCTTCGGTCTTCCCCGTGTGGGATGAAGACAACCCTGATAAGATGGTGAAGTGCCATCTGGTCAAGTTCTTCGTCGATGACGAGAAGGGCGAGGAGAGGGTTCAGAAGCTTACCTACGAGCTGGTTGAGGACGAGGTCACCCATCAGCGGCTGGTCTTCCGTGAGGAGGGCATCTACAGCCTCAAGAATAAGTGGTGGGGCCGAGAGCCTGAGCTCGTGAAGGTGGTCTACCCTCGAGCTTCTCTCGATCCTCGGATCACCTCGATCCCGGTCTACTGGTTCCAGAATAAGACCTGGGATATCGATCAGTACGGCTCGTCGGAGCTCCGAGGCTTCGACTCGCTGCTCTATGAGGTCAGCCAGGGAGCCACTGACGTCGCTGCTGCACTGGCGCTCGAGGGTCTCGGGGTCTATGCCACTGACGGTGGTCGTCCGGTCGATGACCAGGGCAATGAAACCGACTGGGAGGTCGCACCCGGTAAGGTGATGGAAGTCCCCACCGGATCGTACTTCCGCCGTCTCGAGGGTGTTACCTCGATCACGCCCGCTACCGACAACATCGAGTACATCGAGCGGAAGCTTCGGGAAGCCTCCTCACTCACAGATGTGGCGCTCGGTACGGTCGAGGCTTCGGTGGCTCAGTCGGGGATAGCACTCGCTATCCGCTTCATGCCCACGCTGGCCAAGATCGAAGACCGCGACCGGCATGGTGTGGATAAGCTTCGTCAGTTCTGGTACGACTGGTGCTCCTGGTATGATGTCTACGAGGGCGTGAAGCTGACGCCCGACATCGAGCCAGTCCTGGGTGAAAAGCTGCCCAAGAGCCGGACTGAAGTCATCAACGAGCTGAACAACCTCAAGGACCGGCGGATCATTTCCGCCGAGACCTATCGAACGCTCCTGGAGAAGGAGCTCGGCTACAGTTTCGACCCCAATGAGGGTACGAAGGTACTTCAGGAGATCGCCGCCGAGACCGAGGCGCGAGGCCAGGTCAAGGAGGAGGTCCCTGAGAACTCAACGGTCAACCTCGGCAACCAGAGCAACAATGCCGGACGACCGAATGAGAGTGCTGGCACGGAAGCCCAGCCCACACAAGAGGCGTGATGCCTCGCCCGACCACGCGTGATGCGTGACCCAAGAAAGGTACCCACTGATGAACACCACCCTGCTGCACTGGCCCGAGGTGATCGAGGGCGCAGAGGAAGAGGTCCCGGATTCGTCCCAGGCTGCCGGCGATGAGCAGTCGAATGACGATGCCGATCAGTCGCACGAGGACTCTGAGGACGAGCCTGACGAGCCTGAGGAGCTGACCGCTGCCGATCGTGCAGCACTGCTTGAGGCGCTTCGTAAGGAGCGTGAGGCTCGTCGGCAGTACGAGAAGAAGGTTCGCCAGCAGGAGCAGGCTCAGCGTGATGCTGAGCTGGCCGAGAAGGGCGAACTTGCCCAGGCTCAGGCGAAGCTCCAGGAAGCCAACCAGAGGAACGAGCAGCTGCTCAATGGCATCCGACGTGACCGGGTAAACCGGGCCATCGAGAAGGCCGCGGAGAAGCTGCGTTTCATCGACCTGGACGACGCGCTGGCCCAGACCGATCGCCAGAACATCCAGATCACCGAAGACGAGGACGAACTCTTCATCATCGACCAGGCTTCAGTGGAGGCAGCCGTGAAGGCCCTCGCTACGAAGAAGCCGCACCTTGTTCGGGTGGGTACCGAAGACGGCGGTCCCAGCGGTTCCGGGTTCGGAGCCAAGGGTCGCAAGAAGACTGGCGCATCCGAGGAGGAAATCCTCGAGCGCTACCCGGCGCTGAAGAACCAGTAATCTTCAGCGCTTCCAGGCAACTCAAGAAAGGACAGCCATCTCATGGCTCGTTACGACAAGTACGACCCGATCTCGGGCGGCTTCCGCGGGCGGCTGGGCGAGGACCACGGCATCACCGCGGACTCGAACGGCGAGGCCGGCCCGGTGGGTGTGGGCCTCAACTCCGACGGGCGAGTCGTCCTCGGCGCCGGTGACACCGGCATCATCGGCGTGGTGGTGAAGAACCTGCCTCGTCAGCCCGGTGTCCGCTTCGGCAACTCGCTGTACGGCGACCCGCTGGCCACCGCCTACATGGGTCTCGGTGAGGGCGACGTCGTCGACATCATGACCTCCGGCGAGATCGTCGAGGTCGACTCGGAGCTTCTGCCGGGTACGCGGGTCTACGCGGCACCCGACGGTTCGCTCACGGCGGACGCGGATGACGGCGGCGAGCCCGCTGTCGCCAACACCCCCATCGGCTACATCGTCGATTCTGGCCGGCTGGTGGTTCGGGTCTCGGCCTGAGCTACTCGGTAACCATACATCCAAGAAAGGAACAGGGTAAGAACATGGCTACCATCATGCAGCCGAAGCCCGAGAAGATCCAGCTGCTCGACCTCCTCCTCGACGACATCGTGGGTGAGGAGGCCGGCTTCAACGAGCGAGCCGACGTCATCCAGGCCGCCGACGGCACGGACCTCAACGCCTTCTGGAACGAGGTCCAGGCGACGATCCGGATGCGGAACGCTGCCAAGGAGCGCCTCATCGACCAGCTCACGTTCCGCGTGACCGGTCCGCTCGAGGAGGTCGCCCTGCCGAGCGAGGTGGACTTCGAGGAGGCCTCGGAGTACGGTCAGCCGGTCGGGATTCGAGGTGGGGTCTCGCGTCTGTACCGCGGGTTCGACTTCAAGTTCTACGACCTGGCGATTCGGTACACCTGGATGTACCTCGCCGAGGCCGACCGCGGTCAGCTGGAGCAGCTGAACAACATGGCTCTGGAGGCGGACACCAAGCTCGTCTTCCGCAAGGTCATGCAGGCGCTCTTCAACCCCATCAACGGGGGCGGCCTGACCGACAAGAACGAGCCGCTGACCGTCTACCGGTTCTACAACGGCGACGGCGAGGTCCCCCCGACCTACGCGGGTACCTCCTTCAACGGCACTCACAACCACTACCTGGTCTCGGGCAACACGGCGGTCACGTCGGCGAACCTGAAGACCATGGCGGACTCGCTCGGTGAGCACGGCTACACGCTGCCGAACGGGTACCGGCTGGTGCTGTGGGTCAACAAGCAGGAGGCCGCGATCATCAAGGCGCTCCGTACCTCCTCGGGTGCGGAGTTCGACTTCATCCCGAACCCCAGCCTCTACGGCGGTGGGGTCTGGGTGCCGAACGACGGCCGCTACGTCGGTGCGCCGACGGGCACCGTCCCGGGTGAGATCGGGACCTATGGGCCCTGGCACGTGGTCGAGCACGAGAACATCCCGGCGGGTTACCTCGTCGGCCTGGCCTCGGGCGGTCCGCTCAACATCGGCAACCCCATTGGTATCCGGGAGCACAGCAACCCGGCCTATCGGGGTCTGAAGATCATCCCGGGTCAGCGCTCGGACTACCCGCTGGTCGACTCGTTCTACCGTCGGGGTCTGGGTACCGGCATCCGTCACCGCGGTGCAGGCGTGATCATGCAGGTCAAGGCCAGCGGTACGTACGAGGTTCCCGCGGTCTACGACGCCGCCTCGGTCTGACCGGGCAGGAGGGGGTAGGTTGTAGGTGATCTACCCCCTCCACTCCCCCATCCCACACCAACGAAGGGACAACACCCATGAGTGACATCGTGACCTTCCTCGATTCCCGCGGGCGCGTGATCAGCAACGACCCGAGGTTCCATCTGAGGAAGATGCAGGAGCAGGAGGAGGCTCGTCTCGCGAACCTGCAGCAGCAGGAGGTCGAGGCGACCGAGGAGTCCGAGGAGCAGCCCTCCGAGGAGGCCGACGAGGCCGCTGAAGAGGAGCCCACTGAGGATGACGAGGACAAGGCCCAGGGGGATGACCTCGACGAGCTCCGAGGCAAGGAGCTCAAGGCCCTGGCCGCCGAAGAGGGTGTGGACATCACCGGCCTCACCAAGGTCAGCCAGGTCCGCGAGGCCATCCGCGCTCACCGGGCCGAGGTCTCGGAGGACTGAGCTGTGAGGGCCACCCAGGCGAACCTTCGCCAGCTTCGTCTCAAGATCGGCGAGCTGGTGGCGGAAGGGGAGGAGTCTCTCTTCACCGATGATGACCTCGCGGAGATCCTCCGCACGTCGCCTCACATGGAGAGAGCGGCTTACGAGGGGTGGCGAATCAAGGCGGCTCACTTCGCCAATCTGGTGGACGTTGTCGATGGCGCGGCTAGCAGGAAGTTCAGCGACCTGCTCGACAATGCCAGAGGCATGATGGCCACCTACCTCAAGGCCCCCGCTGGACCCTCAGATGGGAGGTCCCGAATCGGAAGGATCGTACGACCATGGACCGGATCGAGCTGATCATGAGGCGCCGCGTAGTTGGCGCTTTCATCGATGCGGACCCTGTGTTCATTACGGTCACTCGGGACCTGCCTCCAACTAGAACAGCAGCGGGGGGTCTGACCTCCACACCAGGCCCTCCGCTGCCGGTTCAGAAGGCTCGGATCGTCCAGAATATCCGGCGCCTGTCTCCTGGCCTCGTCAATACTGAGGCTGGCGAGATTCCAGATGATACCTTCCTCCTCATCGGTCGTCACAACCTAGACATCCAGGTAGACGACACCTTCCTCTGGCGAGGCCTGAAGTACCGAGTGGACCGGGTTCATCCCTTCCGCTTCGAGAGCACTCTTTGTGTCCTTGACTTCGACGGGGGTCCCAATGCCTAGGGTTGGTATCTTCTGGGAAGGCACTGACTTCGGCAGTCTCTATGGCGAGTTCGACCCCAAGGGCGATGCTGAAGAAGTCTTCGAGGAGTATGCTCAGCAGATCCTCGCTGATGCTCGGGCGAACGCCCCCTGGCAAGACCGGACAGGCGATGCTCGAGCCGGCTTGGGTGTGGAGGTCACATCTTCCTTGAGTTCGGTGCAGCTCACGTTGTATCACTCGGTGGAATACGGTCAGTGGCTCGAGACTATCCAGGGCGGTAATTTCGCTGTCATCATGCCCACGCTCGAACGATGGGCTCCACGGCTCTTCAGAGAGGTAGGGGCAAGTGACATGACGACCTCAGAGGGGGATATCATATGAACCCCCGCATCGCCATCTACAACCGGATGGTTAATGATCCGGAGCTTCAGGCTCTGGTAGGTGGTAGGGTCTTCGCCAAGAAGTCGATGACCTCGGCGGTAGAGGAACACCCTTTCATCGTTTACAAGTTCGGAACAGGGTCGAACGAAGACTTGGCTGAGGATGAGCCGATTAAGCGGCAGTATCTTCAGTTCTTCGTTCATGACTTCTCCGACACCGAGACGGGTGACTACTTGCGCATCGATGATGTGCTGAGTCGACTCTATCAGCTCTTTCACAACTGGTCAAACAAGGAAGCGAACATCATTCTCACCTCGTTTCTTGAGACCAGTCAGGACCTCAACGATCTGACCCTCAGTACTGTCATGAAGTACAGTAGGTTCAATTCTCTCATCAAGGAGACACCATGAAGCACCTGGTCTACCAGGGGAACGCCGACTTCCGGCGACTCTCGCCCGAGGATCTCAAGAAGCACGGGGGCGATCTCGCACAGCCGGTGGTCTTCACTCGCGACGAGCCCGTCGAGGTGAACGAGTCGGTGGCCAAGGCTCTGCTCGAGAACCCCAGGGTCTACGGAAACTTCGAGGTCGTCAGCAAGAAGGAGGCGGCCAAGGTGGAGCCGAAGGCCCAGCCGGCGAAGATCAATCGCGCTGTGGGCACCGTCGATGTCAAGGGTGCCTCGCGTATCGACACGTCCGTGAAGGCGCGCTCGAAGGCGCGTTGACGATCGAGTCAAGCCCTGAGGCACCGATTCGGATCCGTTAACGGCGGGTGGGACTGTCCAGTACGCCTACTTGACCCGATTATCGGCACGACCGATCACAGGCGATTAGGGAAGCGTACGGATATTATGACCCATCAACTCAGATGTAAGTCCACGCTTCACGGCATCCTCTCGGATGACCGCAAGAAGCTGGAAGTGAAGTGCAAGCGCCGTAAGTGCGGTGCTGCGCCCGGTGTGGTAGTTCTCCACACCATCGATCTCGAGACGCTCGACGTCACGACGCGGCGGTTCCACGAACCATCCGCAACACCTGAAAGGAAAAGCACACCATGACGATGCCCGCTTACGCGCTGCCGTTCGGTCTCCGCGAGGTCTGGCTCATCCCCGATGGCCCCGACGGTCAGCCTGACACGGATGCCGCGGTCAAGCTGCCGGCCTCTCGCACGTTCTCCTTCAGCGAGACGGAGGACTTCGAGGAGCTCGCCGGCGACGACCGCACTATCGCCTCCCACGGCTCTGGTCCGACGGTCGACTGGGACCTGGAGGGCGGCGGTGTTTCGCTCGAGGTCGTCCGAGTCCTCGTCGGTGGTACCGTTGCCGAGACCGGCACTTCGCCGGAGGCAGTTCGCCGCTTCGTCAAGAAGACCTCTCACTCGCGCCCGTACTTCTCGGTCGTGGGTCGAGCGATCTCTGACAACGGCGGTGACTTCGTCGGCTGCGTTCGTCGATGCAAGGCGGACGGCGACTTCGAGCTGGAGTTCGCCAACGGGTCGTTCATGCTCACGTCCTGCTCGGGCAAGGGCTACGGCGACCTGGACAACGAGGACCTGTTCTGGTTCGAGCAGCGCGAGTCCGCGGCTGCCATCGACCCCGCCACGATCCTCAACCCCCTCGATGTCGCTCCTGTGATTACCACCACCGACCTCGACGAGATGACGCAGAACGCGGCGTTCAGCCAGCAGCTGGCGGCCACTGGTTCGCCCACTCCGACCTGGGCGGTTACCGCTGGCACCCTGCCGGACGGTCTCACGCTCTCCACGGGTGGTCTGCTCTCCGGCACTCCGACCGTGGACGGCGCCTACGACTTCACCGTCACGGCGACGAACACCGCCGGCACCGACACGATGCAGTACACCGGCACCATCGCCACCGCCTGATTCACAGGAGTGGAAGGACTACAGGAAACCCCCTTCCGCGCTCCGGATCAGATATGATGTGATCGATGCGGGGTATTTCGTCTTTGGTATTCGTATATGCACCCTTTAGGGGTGCAATACGACATAACGAAACGAACGACCTCACATCATCGATCCATCTCAGCAACACAACAACAGAACGAAATTGATCCCCAGGAGGACCAAAGACATGGCTACCAAGAAGCAGCCTCAGGACCGCAAGCCCAGCTCCGCGGCGGACTTCAAGAAGAGGGTCCGCACGACGCTCGAGCTGCCCAGCGGTCTCGTCGTCAAGGTGAAGAACCCGGGCGGCATGCAGGCCTACCTCTCTCAGGGCAAGATCCCAAACACCCTTCTGCCTCTGGTGCAGCAGGGCATCAAGCAGGGGGGTGTGGATCAGGCTGAGGTCGGCAAGGCCATCGAAGACCCGGCAGCTATCGCGGACATGCTCGACCTGGTCAATACCATGGTCATCGACACCTGCGTTGAGCCGAGGGTTTACCCTGCTCCTGAGGACGAAGACGATCGAGACGACGACCTCGTCTACATCGACGAGATGTCGGACAGCGACCGGATGTTCATCTTCAACTGGGTGAACTCGGGGGTCACCGACCTCGCCCGATTTCGTCAGTAACAACACGAACCTTTGGGTCCTTTGGAGAATGTCCCAGGACCTGAACTGCCGGCCCTCAGACCTTCTGGGTATCCAGGGGGTCTATGAGGCGTATTGCCTAGATCAAGCCGTCTGGTACGCCGGTACTCATATCGATGCCGACCTCAACGAGGCTGTTGACAACGCTATTCACTCGGGTAGCAAGCCCAAGCAGCATAAGGGGAAGGCGGACATGGCTCGGAAGCGGGTCATGCGCAAGTACTTTGGCGCGGATGAGGCTCCTACGCAATTCGCCGATCCAGCCGCCATGGCTCGATAACTAGCCCCTAGGAGGCACCCCTTGGCTCTCGGTCAGATCCGTGGCCAGATGATCCTGGATGTACAGCAGGCTCTGGCCGCGTACACATCCGTTCGTCTTGCCCATCTGAACACCGTTACCGCCCTTGCAACGGGCGGAGGCGCGATCATGGGTGTGGGAACCCTGGTAGCCGGAGCCGGTGTCGCCATGGGTGCCGGCATCATGGTCGCGGTGAACGCGGCCGGTGAGTTCGAGCGCAAGCTGGACTACTTCCTGGCGGTCTCTGGCGCCACTCAGGAAGAGTACGACGCGATCCGGGTTGAGGCGCTGCGCCTGGGTCAGGACACGATCTACTCCGCCGACCAGATTGCTGAGTCTTTCGTAGAGCTCGGCAAGGCGGGTGTCTCGGCCCAGGATATCATCAATGGTATTGGCGAGGGAGTCGCCAACCTCGGTGCGGCAGCGGATATTCCGCTTGATACTGCGGCAACGATCCTCATGTCCGCAGTCCAGACCTTCGGCCTTGGCGCGGACGAGGCGGTTGGGGTTGCGGACCGGCTTGCCGGCGCAGCCAATGCGTCCATTATCGAGGTCGAAGACCTGGGTGTCTCCCTGAAGTATGCCGGTGGTGTTGCAGCATCTCTCGGTATCCCCTTCGAAGATGTTAACACCGCACTTGCTCTGCTCGGTACGTACGGTATCCGCGGCTCGACCGCTGGTACCTCACTTCGACAGATGCTGGTGTCCCTGAGCGGGAGTACGAAGAAGGCTCGAGACACTCTCGAGGAACTGGGCATCATCACCGAAGATGGAGCTAACCAGTTCTTTAACGCCGATGGGTCGGCCAAGTCGCTCGCTGAGATTTTCCAGGTCTTGCAGGACGCGACTGCTGGGCTGAACGAGGAGCAGCGACTTTCTGCGCTTCGAAGCATCTTTCAGAACCGAGCTCTGGCCTCGGCCATTGCACTCACTACTGAGGGTGCTGATGGATTCGCCGAGATGGCTGCTGCCATCGAGCAAACTACTGCTGCCGATGTCGCGAGCCAGCGACTCGACAACCTCTCTGGTGACATCGAGATCCTTCGGGGTAACATCGAGACCCTGATGATCACTAGCGGTTCTACGCTGCAAGACTTCTTCCGCGGCCTCGTCCAGGGCGCGACTGAAGCTCTTCAGTGGTTCCAGAACCTGGGTGAAGGTACACAGGCATTCATCCTCAAGGCCGCTTTGGTAGTCTCGGTCTTGATGGTGGTCGTGGGTGTCTTTGGGGTCTTTGCGGGCTCCCTACTCAACATCATTGGCTTGATTATCAGGCTTAGGGATGCCGCTGTACTCTTCAGCGCTCTGAGCAAGGCGATCAAGGGAGCAGCGGCAGCTCAGTGGCTCCTCAATGGCGCCTTTCTCGCAAACCCCATTACGTGGATCATCATTGGCATTGTCGCCCTCATCGCGGCATTCATCCTCCTCTGGAACAATTGCGAGGGCTTCCGGAACTTCTTCATCAAGCTCTGGGAGCACATCAAGGCGGCCGCTGCTGCGGTCTGGGAGTGGTTCCTCAACCTGCCTAGCTGGTTCAGCAATCTCTGGAACTCGATCTCATCGACCGCCTCCTCGGTGTGGAATAGCATCATCCTGTTCTTCGGCTCGATCCCGGGTCGCATCACTGCTTTCTTCTCCACCATTGGTACTTTCTTCACGAACCTCTGGAACAACATCGTCAACTGGGCAGTGACGACCTGGAACAGCTTCCTTACCTTTGTGGCGGCCTTGCCCGGTAGGATCGGTGCCTTCTTTGCTGAGCTGCCTGGTTTGCTAGGCTACTGGATCGGTTTCGCCATTGGCACCATTCTGCGACTCCTCTACGAGGCAGCAGTCACCATTGGTGAAGCAGTAGTGGCGATCGTCACTGCAGTAATCACCTGGTTCTCAGAGCTGCCTGCACGGGTTGGGGCCATCTGGCAATCCATGGTGGACTGGGTGATGAACATCCTCATTCCATGGGTTGCTCAGGTGATCGAGTCGGCTGGGAACGTGGTCACCTCGATCTTGCAGTGGTTTGCTTCACTGCCTGGTCGGGCTGCTACCTTCTTCAGCAACATGGTCTCGAGAATTATCAGCTGGCTTCGTAATGCTTGGGATGCTGCGAAGACCTATGGTCAGCGAGTGGTGGATGGGTTCATCAGCTTCATCCGCAACCTGCCGTCTCGAGTTGCTACCTTCTTTACCACCCTGTACAACAACATTCGGAACAAGCTCACTGACGCCTGGAACAAGGCTAAGGAGATGGGCCGGAATATCCGAGATGGCATTGTCAATGTTATCAACGGGTTGCCTGGCACAGTTCGGGGTATCTTCGACCGAGTAGTCCAGGCGATCAAGGACAAGATCAGCTCGGCATTCAACGCAGTCCACGACTTTGCTAGCGGGCTCTGGGAGGGCTTTAAGGACGGTCTGGGCATTGCTTCGCCCTCGTACATCGAGCACGCGATGTGGGCGATTACGGACGTTCTGGACACCGAAACGGACCGCATGGCTGGCATGGTTAGGCGGATTCAGGGTTTGGGTAACAACATTAGCGAGGTCGGTAATCATCTTGGCGAGGGTTTCGGAAGCTCGCTAAACGAGGGGCTGCGCACGATGCGCTCGTCGCTGCATGAAGCTCGCACGATGAGCGACCAGCTCGTCGCCCTAAACGCCGCGAATCAGCTATCGGGTGATATCACCGCGACGCAAAGTGGCGGAACGCTGGGAGTGCTTTCAACCGGTTCCGGCGTCACCAACAATTACTACGACATGGGTGACGTCATGATTCCCGTAGAGGACCTGGAAGAGGTTAAGACAGTGAAGGATGTGTTCGATACCGTACAGCGGTCGGCACGGCAGCGAGGGGGTAACTGATGGCTATCACCTGGGGTGCCGGCGACGGTAGCGGCTACGGTATCTTCTACGTCGGCATCGACTACTCCATCAGCGGTACTTCGGTCACCGTTCGTTACTACGTTCGGACTGAGGCCAACTCGGTCAACGACACCCAGAAGCTTACCTTCTACGGTAAGATCTCAGGCAGCAAGTCGTTCACCATGAACACCCCGAACATGGGTGCTCAGTTGGTCCACACCGCTAGCTTCACGGGTTCTCGTGGGTCGAGTTACACGGTCAGTGCATCGCTCTCTGGTACGTACTCGGGGGGTACGCCGAGTCATAGCCGGACGATCACCATCCCTGCGGTTGAGCCGTCCAAGCCGGGTACCCCGTCGGTCTCGTCGATCACGAGTAATGGGGCGAAGGTCACTTGGTCTGCCCCAACGAACAACGGTGGCTCATCCATCAAGCGGTATCAGGTCTCGTTCTCTGAGAGCTCGTCGTTCTCCAACGACGATCGGGCCTATACGACCTCGCGCTCGTACACGTCGACGAGTCGTGCTCCGAACAAGACCTACTGGGTTCGAGTTCGGGCTGAGAATGGAGTAGGCTGGTCTGGTTGGTCAGGTTCTCGATCGTTTAAGACCAAGCCGAGTACTCCTTCGGCACCCAGCAGTGTCTCGGTCTCTCGGACTAACGACACACGCCAGGTCATTAGCTGGAACCGCAACAATACAAGCGGGGCCCCGTACGACAACCTATACGTCGAGCGCTGGGATAGTGTCACTAACTCGTACTCGGTCAGGGCAACATTGTCGGGGTCGGCCTCGTCTTACACTGACACGGGTACGGTGGCAAACCGTCGCTATCGATACCGCGTTCGTGCCAAGAACTCGTCGGGGTACTCGAGCTACGGCTACAGCAACTACATCAGCACAACTCCGCTGCCGCCCACCAATGTCAAGGCGACTAAGAGCGGCGGCAATATCGTCCTGACTTGGTCGATTCCCGAAGACACGGGCGGTGACGGCCCGGGCAATGGCATCGAGATCTGGCATGCCACCGATGGGGTGTGGGATGGGACTGCTTTGGCTGTCCTAAACACCATGGCAACGACCTACACACATCTGTCGGTCAACAATGCCGTCACTCACACCTATCGGCTGAAGACTCGGGCGACCAAGGATACGCCCAACCTCTATTCCGCATACTCGTCACCATCCAACACGGTTCAGCTGCTGGCGCCTCCTTTGGCACCAACAGTCATCTCGCCGGCGGATGGCTCGGTGTACGCGGATGATGGCAGCGGTGAGACGGTTGTCACCTGGCAACATAACCCGGTCGACACCACGGACCAGACCAAGTTCGAAGTTCAGTGGCGAGCCAACGAGGATGTCGAGTGGCAGACCAGCGGCGAGATTGAGTCGACCGAGTCCAGCTACATCATTCCCGACCTGAGTCACGAACAGACATGGGTCTGGCGAGTGAGGACTTGGGGTGAGTACGCTGACCCCTCGCCGTTCAACGTGGCCTCGACCTTCACGGTCTCTTCGCCGCCTACGGTGGACTGGGTCTCTCCGGTCGATGAGGACATTATCAACCTCGCGTCGGTCACCGCGGAGTGGTTGTACTCGGACCCCGATGGTACGGCTCAGACAGGCTGGGAGGTCGAACTTTGGCAGGATGACCAGCGTCTCGAACATCAGTCGGGAGATGATGACTCGACCCTGGTCCCCATGGAGACTCAGCTACAGAACGAGGTTCAGTACGAGCTCCGAGTTCGAGTTCGTGATGAGGCTCCGCTGTGGTCTGACTGGGTCTCGGTGTTCTTCACAACCGACTTCCTCAAGCCCGCGGGCGCGACCATCATCGGCAACTACAACCGAGATGATGGCAGCATGGGCATCACTATCAACAACCAGGTGGTGGTGGGGGCTCCAGATACGGTTTACAACGAGGTCTGGGTCTCGGAAGACCCAAGTCTCCACACGCTCTACGAGGCTTGGGAAGAGGCGGTCATCAACGCCGGTCCGACGATCACGTACACCTGGCTGGGAACTGCCAATATGTCGCCCTCGGTGG
>Ga0079224_100002009_pt1 | contig 24250 bp, 14 predicted proteins | sample Stecom2015_FD_80414 | JGI IMG/M metagenome (GOLD analysis project Ga0079224, IMG submission 80414) | Agricultural soil microbial communities from Utah to study Nitrogen management - Steer compost 2015 | ecosystem: Environmental > Terrestrial > Soil > Agricultural land | place: USA: Utah... | reverse complement strand
GGTGAAGGTTATCGGGGAAGTGGAAATCGGAGATTATATTCTGCCCTCGGGACAGGGTGATGGTGTTGCTATAGCTATTCATCCCAGCAAAATGTTGGCAAGGGATTACTAACGCATTATAGGAATTGCATGGGAGAAAAGCCAGGGTGGTGACTAAGCCCAGCTTATCAACTCTGCTGTGGGTATCAATCACAACGATATGGCCAAAACCATCGAGCAAATGCAATTTACACTCAACCACATCCAGGCACACTTGAAAAAATTGGATCCGAATTTCCAACCCCACGAGTATGAAGTGTCTATTGGGCAATTTGGGGAAAACACCCTGGAGTATTCGGTAGCTCCCACAAACCTGGTCAATCACAGGGATTATTTCAAGGACAAAAAATATGAAAGTCAGAGCCAGTTATTATCAGACGTAAGGGAACGAATTGTAGAAAATGCCGGCGTAGACCTTGCCAGTGTTCCCTTATTGGATTTCGCATTTAAAAATCCACATCAGGCAAAGTGCCTTGCCAGTGAATACCGATTGATTCTGGACGATATGATTCAGATAAAAAACAAATTACTGGAACCTAAAATCCGATAATTGGCATATCCAAATGATAGAACTGTCCGGATTTCTTCCCGGGCAGTTCTTTTTTTTTACAAGAATTGCCCCATCTATTCAAACTGAATATTATCCTTCTAAGTTAATGGTTTTGTTCAACTCTCCGGCCTGTTAAATTTTGATTTTTAAAAGATCTTATTCAATCAATTTTTATATTTGAAGTGTAAAAAGCATCGAGAAACCCAGTTATCTCCATAAGAAGCTATACTAACAGTGGATTAAGGCCGAGAAAACATGGCAATACCGAAGCATTTCATCATACTCACACTCGGATTTCTTATAAATAATTTCCGGATCGGAGCACAATGCCCGCCTGGAGACATCCATTTCTCAACGCAACAGCAACTTGAAGAATACGCCTCCTGGTATCCGGATTGCTCTACCATCCAGGGAAATGTAGTCATCGGAGTTCCCTATGGGACATCGGATGTATACGATTTGAGCGGTTTAAAACAGATTCAAAAAATCAATGGATATCTGAATATTCTCAACAATCCTCGGCTCATCTCTCTATCCGGGTTGAATAGCCTGAAAGTAGTCGGAGATTATGTTAATATATTCCACAACGAGTCCCTTCAGGAAATCCACGATTTGAAGAATCTCCAGGAGACCGGGGGGTCATTCTGGATTTTGTACAACCAACGATTGAGTTCGATCCACGGTCTGCAATCTCTGACCAACATTGGTGGATCTCTGGATATCTCACACAATCCATCCTTAAATGAGCTCGACGGTCTGCACCCAGTATCTACATCGCCTGCCCTGGATTTCACCTTAACCCAGATCAATGCTATCCGGATTATGAACAACGGGAGAAATCTGCAACAGGAAACAGTTCCGCAATTTGCTCATTTCTATAAAACCGATCCCGTACTTACCTTCCGTAATTTATCAGGACTTCCATATTCCACCCGTGCCGTAGAAACGAGTTATCTCTATACCTATATCGACCAACTTCAAGACCCAAACCAAATGCTACCTCTCCTCAACAAAATGGAGAAAATATCGATTGATATAAATGACTCAGACCTGAATTGGGAATTTCGACTACTTCGCCAATATTTTAAATTAAAACACGGTTCCGACCCTGTCGAAAAAAAAATCCGGGATATGCGGGATTTCGCGAAAAGTGCAGGGCTTCACGAAAAATTAATTATCCAGGCGCGGGCGACCAAATTTTTGGCATTTACCTTGTGGGATCATTTTCCGGATTATGAACAATTGTTCAAAACCTACCACCACCTGGAAGAAATTATGAATCAACTTTCTCCAAACGAATTTCCCAACATGGCACAATGCTATATGATTATAGGTCGAGCGCATTATTATTTCAGAGATTACAGGGAAGCGATCCATTATTTCCGAAAAGCTGAGACGCTTCCTGCCATTCCTTTCAACACCACCTTCATCTTACATTCCAGAAACAATGTGGGACTGTGTTACCAGCAGCTCAAACTCCTGGATTCGTCGGATCTTTCTTTCCGTCAAATAATTGAAGACCCCGGAGAATTCCCAATAGAAATCTGGAAAGGAATCGCATCGGGTAACCTGGGCTACAACTATTACTTGCGAAAGCAATACGATCAAGCCATTCCTTTTCTGGAACGGGATTACCTAACGGCAGAATCGATTGAAGATTGGGGACTGGCCGCCGGCTCATTAACGCCACTGGCTGATATTTATATTCGGAAAAATGAGCTTAATAAAGCAGAAACGATGATCACGAAAGCCCGGGAATACATCAACCGTTCGGGACAAAAGGATCGATTGCGCTTGTTGTACCCAGTCATGGCCAAATGGTATGCCTCCCTGGGAAGTAAAGACCTGGCCACAGATTTTGTGGATTCTACCGAAATGGCCATCCAAATTTACAACGACAAATTCAACGCGCTGAAGCTTCTCCGTGCAAAGCAGGAACTCAATGCCAACGAACTTGCACTACGTGAAATCCAGAAACAAAAACTTATTCAACAACGTAATTCGGTTTTAGGGCTTTTGACACTTTCCTTCCTGCTTGGAATGGTTTTCTTTTATCAACGCAATCAAAATCACAAACGACAAGAGGAAATCCGGGAATTGAAACTGAAAAACACCCGGGAATCATTGGATCATGCCCGTACCAAACTCCTGAGTCTTACGCAAAAAATCAGGGAGAATAATGAAATTATCGAACGAATGCAACTCAACTACAGCAGTCAGCCGGATTTCAAAATGATTCGCGAACTGCAAAATGCCACAATACTCACCATGGACGACTGGGACCATTTCAAGCAAAATTTCCAAATGACTTACCCCGGATTTATCGAAATCATGGAAAGCCGGTATCCCGACCTGACATCATCTGAGATCCGTTGCCTTTGTCTTCAAAAATTGCGCATGTCTACCAAAGACATAGCAGCAGCACTGGGTGTATCACCCAAGAGCATCAATGTCACCAATCACAGGATCCGGAAAAAGCTGCACCTGGACAATCAGGATATGCTCATCGATTTGATTGAAAACACTGGGTAATTCCATCCCGCCTACTATATGACATTGACCTATGCCCACCGCTCTCCTTTCTCCAATTATTCCTTTGGGGTGTTCATACCCAAGGTTCATATTCATCGTCGACATGCCTGGATTAGTGAGTTGTAACCTTTTTGTAACCCTCCTGAAACCCCATTGTAACCCAATTCGTATCTCCCCCTCATCCATCAGGCCTATCTTGGCTTCATGAAAATCAGATCCGGTAAAACCATCATTTGGCTGGGATTGATCACTCTGCTCCTGCTCCTTTACCTCACCTGGACACACTTCGGAATGTTGATCGAAGCACTGGAATAATTACCCAATGGAATCTGCTAAATGTTGAATTGATGACCGGTATGGACGGAATTGACTTTGAACTTAAGTACCACAAAAAATATATGATTATGAGCATTAGAATTCTACTATTTATTTTGAGTACGATTACCCTAGCCACCTGGAAAAGCTTCGCCCAATGTCCTACAGGATTCCTGGAATTCACTACACAAAGTGAAGTGGACAACTTCTCTGTTAATTTTCCGGATTGTGAAAATATTCAGGGTAATGTGGTCATCAAGGGATCCGACATTATAGATTTGACCCCTCTATCCCAAATTAAAAAAATCGAAGGCTACCTGGAAATCACTTCCAATCCATTAAATTCTCTCCATGGACTTCACAACATCACACACGTTGAGGACTATCTTACGGTCAGTGGGAATCCTGAATTAACAGACCTTTCGGGTCTGGCGAGTCTGGAGTATGTGGGTAACAGTTTTATTATTCACAACCATGCCAATTTATCCAACATTCAACACCTCCAAAACCTCAGTTACATTGGGGGATATTTTGAAATGGGCAATCTTTCGGAACTTACCTCGCTTCAGGGGCTGGAGTCACTCGGTTATATAGGGGATAATTTTATTTTAAATAAACTACCCAAACTACAGTCCATCGGAGCACTGCTCAATCTTACTGAAGTTGGTAATTATATTTCCATTTCCAACAACCCTCTGCTTACTTCATTGGCTGGATTGGAAAACCTATCCAAGGTAGGGGATAATTTCTACATTACCCTAAACAATAATTTAACCTCCTTACAAGCCCTAAGTAACCTCAATGATATTGGAGGTACACTCAGTATTGAATATAACCCTGCCTTAACCAACCTAAACGGGCTTGAAAATCTCACAACCATTTCTGGCGATTTGAGAATTGCATTCAATTCGAATTTGAGCTCTATCAGTTCTCTTAGCAACGTTTCGCAGATAGATGGTTCGATATGGATCAACAACAATTCCCAGCTCAATTCCTGTACATTAAACAACATATGCGATTTTATATTGAATCACGATAATGCCGTTAATATCTACAATAATGGGGGTGAATGTGCAGATTATAATGCAGTAATATATTCATGCAACGATCAGGATCACACCGGACCGGGGACGGGGTTTATCACGACATGGATAACTACCAATACCTTATCCGGCAGTACTCCCGACAATCAAATCCGTATACCCACGACTGGAAGTGGATACAATTACAATATATACTGGGTGGAGGAAAATAATTCATCCAATGCCGGATCGGTGACCAATGTTACAGGGAATTACACGATTACATTCCCCCACCCAGGAACTTACCAAGTTGAAATTACAGGTCAATTCCCGAGAATCTATTTCAACAATGAAGAAGAACGAAATAAAATTGTTTCTATCGAACAGTGGGGAGATATAGTCTGGAAGTCCATGGCAAACGCTTTTTCTGGTTGTGAATATCTACAAATTTACGCAACTGATGCACCTGACCTTTCCGATGTGACTGACATGTCCTTTATGTTTTATTTAGCCTCGAATATAAATCAGGACTTGAATCATTGGGATGTGTCCAACATCTCGAATATGATTTATTTGTTCAATTATGCCATAAACTTCAATGGCAATATCTCTGATTGGGATGTAGGTCAAGTAGAAAGATTCCAGGGAATGTTTCGGCAGAGCCATAATTTCAACCAGAATATAAGCGGGTGGGATGTCTCAGGGGCCTGGGATTTTCAGGACATGTTTTCCAATGCCTATTCTTTTGATTTCAACCTGGGAAATTGGGATATGAGTAATGCACTATCCATGGTCGGTATGCTACAGAACTCGGGCTTATCCACAACCAATTACGATGCCACACTCATAGGATGGGCTTCAGCAGATAATACCCCAATCAACATCACTCTTGGAGCCAATGGACTTACATACTGTAATGCAGTTGCGGAGCATCAAAGTTTAATAGAAAATTATTACTGGACGATTCATGGTGATGCTCTGGAGAGTGAAGATTGTAGTCCTTTTGTGGTCAAATTGATCACTGAATCAGCCGACACTTTAACCATTCAAACCTTCCCGACCGATGCGGTACAACAACTGAAACAAAAAATCAATGACTTGATTGGAATCGATGTCGAGCTTCAGCGATTGGTTTATGAAGGAGATGAATTACAAGATGGATATACTTTACAACATTATATGGTCGTCAGTGGCGGCTATATTCACCTATTTGTCAATTACAGTCCCACAGTAGTGAATCCCATTCCCGACCAGATTATCGCTGTCAATGAACCGTTTAATTTCCAGTTCGATGACATTACCTTCATAGATATGAATGAAGATGACATCCTGGAATATTCAGCAAAAAAATCTGACGGAAATGATTTACCCTCATGGTTGAGCTTTATATCCCTGGAAAGACGATTCATGGGTACGCCCGGGCTGGAAGATGTGGGTTCAATTGATATAGAAGTCACTGCGCTTGATGGAAATGGAAATATGGTCACAGACACCTTTACGCTCAGTGTTTATGGAAAACCTGAGGTCGTGATCAGTTCCAAAGTCATTTCACCCACCAACCAGTCTTTCCAGGTAAATATCGAATTCAACACCCCGGTCACGGGATTCTCGATGACCGATATCCTATTTGTGAATGCCACTTCTTCCAATTTCGAGGCTCAAAACGACACCGAATTTTCGGTAATAGTTCAACCCCTGCTGGATGGAGAAGTAAGCATACAGATTCCAGAAAACGCGGCCACAGATGAGAACGATATTCCCAATTTAGCCTCCAACATGCTGGTCATGATCTACGACGGAACTCCTCCCAATTTAGTGACGAAGGATGCGACCGTGTATCTGGATGAGATGGGAACAGCGTTGCTGACCCCAGACCTTATCGATAACGGAAGCTCCGATGCGTTTGGGATAGCAAGCATGGAACTCAGTCATACCCAATTCAATTGTGATCTCCTGGGAATTTCAATGGTTCAGCTTACCGTTACCGATTCTACCGGAAATACAGCAAGTGCATATGCCTTAGTCACAGTATTGGATACAATAGCACCCACGCCTGACTTATCCACACTACCGGTGGTGCTGAGTTCTAACCAGATCAATGCCGGAGAGATTGCTGTACCGACCGCCTTTGATCAATGCAGTGGTGTCATTATTGCAACCACCGAAACCATTTTTCCTATTACATCACAAGGAAACACCTTCATTACCTGGACATACGAAGATGCATCAGGAAATCAATCGAGCCAAATCCAGAAGGTCCAAATTCACCCTGGTAATGCCCCGGAAATACAATGTCATTCAAGATCCATAATCAGTTGCGATTCCATCGTAACATTTGATCTGCCCGAGGCATCAGATTCGTTTGGCCCAGTAGAAGTCATCCAAACAGACCGGACCGGCCTGACCTCAGGCTCTGTTTTCCCAGCGGGAAAAACCACGCTTATCTACCAGGCTACCAACGCGGCAGGGACCTCCTCATGCACTCTGACCATTGAGGTATTGCCGCCGCTCGAAATCCAGCACATTGCAGGCATATCAACCGGAGACACGTTGCATATTGCGGATTGTATTTCTCCGCCTATCAGCATCGACGATCTCCATTTGGGATTACATCAAACCAAATCTCGCTTTGTTGGGCGTAAATTCCAGGAAGAAATGCCAGCTACTCCACAATTTGGTTTGTGGAATATATTACAATACGCCTATGAAGTTCATGACCAATGTGGAAACAGGGAGATTTTTCGAAATTATGTCGCACTCTATGATCTGAATCCTCCTACTTTTCAATATTTCCCACGAGATACCATCATTGCATCAACTTCTGAACTCCCAGCACCTTCTGAGCAGGTCATCATTTTGGATATTTGCAGATATGTGGTATGGGATACCATTATAACCAGTCCCATCCTGGATGAAAAGGGTTTGGATACCCTCGCATTTGTACGAAGGTGGATAGCTGAAGATGTGGTAGGAAATAAAAGTTACCGGGACCAGATGATCTATATACAGAATACCCCAAATCCAGGTCTAAACAACATCACAGCACATATCATTACCGAAGAGGATCTGGCGATTCAACGCTTCCCTCAGACTGCAGGAACGGATAGCATCCTGGTTACATTGTATAAATTAAATCAAACCACGAGCGATTTTACACCTATTTGGACTATGAGGTCAGACAATTGGATGGGTCAACGAGGCCGGTTATTCTATGATCATTTGCTTCCCGGAAAATACCAGATTAAAATTGATCTTCCATCCGGATATCAGGTTTTCCACCCCGATTCCATCGTTCTTGAACATGGTTGGTCGGATACATTGTTCCTGGCCGGAGATACTAGTCTGGATCTCGGCACCATCTTGTTGATTCAAGCTCCGGATACAACCGGTGGTGAAGATACCACTACTGTGGAGGCTCCTCCGATGCCCAATGAAATAAATACTTACCGAGCATACAACCGCACCCTCAGAGTATTCCCCAACCCCACCATGGACGTTATTACGGTTGATTTCGAACATGGTGGGCTGATCAGGTATAGTATTTACAATCATCTGGGTCAATTTATGGCGAATGGAATTACAGCCAAAGGCAAGGTGATTGATATGCGTGGGTTCAATCCAGGGATCTATTTTCTAAAATTACACGATGATCACCAGTTTTTGGGGACGGAGCGAATTATTCTGACCGGGGCTTCAGAATAGAGATTGGATGTTGAGGGATGGCAATTCCCGGGTAATTTTATCAGTGGGTGATTGCCATTCCTCAAAAATCCAGTATTTTAATGGGCTGGGGCTCTACCGGTTTCCAATAGGGATTGATAATATATTATCACCACCAATACGAGAGATTACTTTCACTTTTATCTGTCCTTTCTCTGAAGACAAAATTTCCACCGAGGCATCCTGGACAAAACCTTCTGAAGGTTGAAGCAACCAGACAAATGTGGTGTTTTCTTCAATTCTCGTGGTATAAATCACTGCAGTATTTGGTGTATATTTATTGTACTCTTCGCTGTACCAACCCTGGATTTCTGGCTCTTCCTGTCCAACGATAGTGTGAACATCCCAGGCAGATCCCACATGAGGAACAATCTGGAGGTTGCCTCTTGAATTTGCCGTATAAGTTCGCCCATCCTGGACCACAATCCTACAATCCGGGTGCCAATGCCACAAGGCCTGTATTGACCTGGGCCGATCGGTAAGTATCTGATCCACCACAACCCAGAATTCTCCCCGCTGGTAATAAACGCCTCTGCGATGTTCAATTTCTCCTTGTACATCGATATAATCCCCCATAGAGGACCAGGCCCAATCGAAGTTTTCCTCTATTCTACGTTGACTTTCACTCATGGCTTCTTCCGCCAATCTGGGACCCTCATTCTGCCCTTTTTCATCGATCATAATCACATTGTGAGACCGGCTTGACCGGGCATAGGGTCGGAATTTCTCAGCCACTGCACCCGTATAGGCAAAGCGTCCCGCATCCACCAGCAGGTCTCTTCCATAAGCAGCCACGGACAAATGCAATTTATCGTTGTGCTGATGCCCACTACCCCAGGGACCCATATCAAAAAACGACCAGTGTGCGTCCTTGTCAAATCCACTCCTCGAAATCAAATGGCCCGCCCAGGGATAGAAATAAGACGGGCCCTCTTTTGGTTTCACGCCTTGTTCCCCATTGGTCGCTATATAAGCCCAGTCCGGTCTCTGATATATTTCAGCACCTTCCAAAATAAGTGGAACATCCGATCCCCGATCCCCATCATTGTTGAGCAGTCTATAACCATCGGGGCGAACAGTATGTGCAATATAGCCATACATCTTCCTGATTGTCTCCTCGTAATAGCCAGGTAACAGATAGCCCACGCGGTCACAAATCTGCTTGAACAGCAAGAAATTTCGCATAGCCACGGTATGGTAATGTGACGTCAATTCAGTTTGTGTCCCATCCGGATAAACCTGTCCTTTCATGCTTTCCACCATGGTAGCCACAGTGTATTCCAGCCATTGTGGAGAAGATTTAAATTCTGGAAAGTCTGCAGCTATGGTGGCCAGGGCAGAAATTTCCATTGTCAACCAATTGTTTTGACTGTGGAAATTTCTACTGTAATGAGCATGATCCAACAGGCTTCTGAGGATCAACAATCGTGTGGCCGGTGTTAACAAGGGATTTTTTTGAAAGCGATAAAAGATTCTCGTCCAGTTTTTTGCCCTGGCAGCCACTTCCAGTCCTCTCCATACTGAGTCCGAACCCTTCTTTCCGGGATAAGGCAAGCTGGCCAGGATAAAATCCCTGAGAAATTCGTCCACAAACCGGGCATAGATCGGATTTCCAGTTTCAAAATAAGCATCCATTACCTGACTGACCTGGAAATGGCGATTGGACAACCAGGCCCATTCCCTGTCATTATTGGGTCCCTTATAATGCCAGTCGCGATGACCGTTATCCAATAATGGCACCTGTCCTCTCACATTTTGGATTTCAAATATGTACGCTAAAAGGGTATCCGCATCAGGTAACCTTCGGGAAGTTGCTGATGGCAATTCAAAATGGTAGTGACTTCCGGATGGGCTTAGTTGATAATAATTCAACAATTCCTTACATGCCCGGACGATATTATCATCCTCAAAAGCATTCTTCACTTTTTGTAATCCCGGATAATCCAAATCGAGAGCCTGGAGTAGTTGCTGCATTTGATCTGGATAATGATTACAAACTTCCTCCACTGATTTAATGTCCTTCCACTCCTGGCCGTAGACTCCCGGTGAACTTATCATTCCTATCCATAAGAATAAAAGAATACCAGCTGATGCACGAAAATCTATATACATATCCTGTTTTTTCTTTGTCTTTGGTAATCCGCACTGACTTTGAGAGACATCCTAATTGGCCCATCCCCAAAAAGTCGAAAAGAGCACATTGATAGCCCTATAGAATTCCACTCAACAATATTCGTTATCCGTGTAAAATCAACTACAAGGCCCACGAACCTTGACAATAGATAGCTTGGCCATCAAATTTTTTCCAACATAAATTTTAGAAAAGCTTCACGTCAAAAATCCGCAAAACTACGGCTATAATTCTCTATTTCCTCAGTGTTCAGGTGCTTGCCAGAACTTATCACGATTCGGTAACGAAAGGTTATTGATTCACCGGCTGGGATATTAAAATCGGCCTCTTCCTCTCCCTTTGTAAAATCCCTGGCACCCAATGGGTTGGCAGCAAACAATCCATAACCCCGCGCGTGCCACCAGGTTGGATAACCAGGGTTTTCCGGATGGTCACAAATGACCACAGAAATATTTTCTCCACGAATATTGCCCCAAAGACTCATCCACCCCGCACGACTCCCCCACACATCCATACCAGTCTGACCCGTACTGCTAAGATAATCCCCTGAAATGGCAGCGTTGTCCATTTCCTTTACTCTTTCCGGTTTTCCATCAGCACTGTACAATATCCCCTCCCCCTGGTCCGGTAATTCCAGTTCCCGGGCTACGCGTATGCCAAACATGCCTTCCTTGGTGTCGGGCATCGAGACAGCAATTTCCCCCGCTGTCAGTACTACGATCCGATCAATGATCCGAATCGAATCCTTACAAAGGAAAAAATAGGTTGTATTTTCGGTCAATAGGCGATTGCCCAAACTGTCGTTCCAGCTGGCCGTAGTGACCAACTTACCTTCACGATCACCTCCGCTCATTTCGTCGATGGATTCCAGAAGGATGCTTCCACCATTCCTATTGAGGCTACCCAGTCCTTTGGAACCATTTCCCCAAAAATCGCTTCCATTCACATTGCCATAGGTCAGCCAATTTCCTATTTGATGAGGGTGATCTGCCCGCTCCCCTGTTTTAGGAAACACCGGAAATCCCCGGGTGACCTCAGTTCCTCGTGCCGTACGAATGGGCAGTAACACAGGTTTAGTCAAGTCATCGTGCCAGCGGAAGGTGGTGAAAAGTTCACCGTCCACAAGGACATCGATTGTCTTTTTCACGTCATTCTGCTCAAATGCAACCTTGAGTGGTTCCTCTTTTTTCTGGGTTTCATTTCCCGAATTACAGCTATAGGATGCTACCAGGCATACAGTCCACAACAGTATTGATTTTATTTTCATCGGATAGATATTAAAATTTCATCTGCATGTAGCCTTCCTATACCTTGTCCGGAATCACAAAAGGTGCGCGATATTCTTCTCTGGACATCATGGCGTTAGCTTCCGGATCATTTAATATCTCCATTTTTTCAGGATCAAAATCCAGGGAGCGACCCAGACGGTACGATATATTCCCCAGATGCATGACGATACAAGAGTAGACACCATCTTTGATTTTTGCACTAATTCTTCCCGGATCATTGGCTCGTATAGCGTCAATAAAATTCTGATAATTATCTCCCAGGCCACTACCACGTGGTCCGGGTTCACCTTCGCTTCCCAGGTAAGTCCGCCATTCATCAACGTTTTTTACCAAGTATCCCTTTGAGCCGAAAAACAGATTCCCGATATTGTTTGCTGCGCTCATCATGTAACCTGCAGAATTCGATGAATTTTCCTCCAAAACTACTTCCCGATTGCTGTACCAGTGCCGTACCTCAAACTGCATCATTTTCTTCTTATCACTCTGTCCGTTGGGGTTGGGGAATTCAAACATCGCCATCAACACATTGGGGGTATTCTGATCGTCCGAAAACATAAAATGGCCCCCCATCGCACTAATTTTGGTGGGTAAGGTTACCCCCAGACCCCAGCGGGCTATGTCTACTTCATGAACCCCCTGATTGCCCATATCTCCATTTCCATAATCCCAGTTCCAATGCCAGTTGTAATGAAACCTGTTGGGATTAAAAGGCCTTTCCGGTGCAGGACCCAGCCACATATTGTAATCCACTTTGGATAAATAGCTTATTGTAAAATTACCGTAGGGATGTTTTTGGTCTTCCTGCATTGGGCCATCGGGAAAACGACCTATGGTATTTCGTCGTTTGAAACAAATCCCTTTGGCGAGGTAAACTTCACCCAACTGACCGGACTCCAAAAATTTCACTGCGGACTGAGAGCACGGATTATGTCTTTGTTCTGCTCCATCCTGAACAATAACGTTGTATTTTTCAGCTGCTTCCAGCAATTTTTTACCTTCATAGATATTGTAGCAACAGGGTTTCTCGACCGATACATGCTTTCCAGCCTGAATGGCCCAGATTGCGGCTAAGGCATGCCAGTGATTGGGTGTAACTATGGAAACCGCATCGATATCCGGATTTTCAAACATTCTCCGCATATCAACATAAGTCTCCGGCCTGGGCAAATGCTTGTCCGTAAAATGTTGTTGAATCACACCAGGAAATAAATTCTGGTCTACATCACAGATTCCTGCCACTTCTACATTGTCCAGTGCCTGATAACTCTTGATGTGGTTTTGTCCCATCCCGCGTATACCAATAACGCCAACCCGTACCCGGTCATTGGCACCTTTGATTTTAGCATTGAGAATAAGGGGAACCTGCAAAGCTGCTGTACCTGCCAGCGTGCTTTTTATAAACGTTCTTCTTTCCATGGTCACACATTGGGCATTATTGGCAACAATTTATTAAGATTTGGGCATACACCCTAACCTGAATGCCGATAATTTCATACAAACTATGAAATAAACCACCTCCATAGAAAAATTCTCCCCTTTGCAGACGATAAGCGGAAAGCTTCTCTCTTAAAAGATTGTCTCAATTTTGCCGATCTCCTTCCTGGAACCGGGCAAGTAAATCTGTCAATCGCTTTACCACCTCCGGATGTTTGTTTTTGACATTCATAGTTTCCCTGAAGTCCTCTTCCAGGTTGTATAATTCCACCAGTCCGTTTTCAAATGCGATCATCTTCCAGGGTCCCTGTCTCACAGCACTGCCCTCTTTCACTTTCCAGTAAAAAGGATGAGCCTCATAGGCAGGCAACGAGCTGTCAAACAACGACCAAATGTTGCTTCCATCAACCTGCATCGCAGTGGTATCGAGTGTACCCCCAGCGAGATGGACCAGGGTGGGTAACCAGTCCGCAATATGAACCGGTGTATGTATCCTGGTTCCTGGTTCAATCACACCCGGCCAATTTACAAATGCGGGTACTCTGATCCCCCCTTCATACAAATCCACTTTCCAACCCCTCAGAGGAAAATTATCACCTAGCACCGTATGTGGTTTGTCAGCATAACTACCATGATAATCTGTATCGCTGTACCAATTAAGCTGTCCCCCATTATCGCTTACAAAACGATCAGGGTATTGTTCCTTTTACCTGTCATTTCGAGCGCATCCACCATTTGACCGATCCCATCATCCATATGACTTACACTGGCAGCATACCATTTTCTGGATTCCTCGAGTTGATACCCGTCGTATAAAGAAGTCCATTCTTCGGGCTCCGCAAGAGGATAATGGGGGACGCTGTAGGCTACGTACAGAAAGAAAGGTTGATCACCACTGTCCTGAATAATACGGACTGCCTCCCGGGTAATCAAATCAGTAACATGCCCTTCTTCCTTCAGATATTGATCATTGCGGTGCCAGGTTTGAAAGGTGGTAAACTGTGATTCCCGCTTGTATTCGTGCGTATAGGGATCAATTTGCCCATCAAAGTATCCATAGGAGGAGGCAAAACCATATTTCAAAGGGGTGAAGGGTGGCGATCCCATGTGCCATTTACCCGAAATAGCAGTAAGGTAGCCCAGGTCCCTCAGAAGAGAGGCCAGTGTAGGATCTCCCTCATCGATAACCTCACCATATGCAGGGGCCAGAATACCATACCTGCTGGGATACTTGCCGGTTATCAAACTGACCCTGCTGGGTGTACACGATGGCATCACATAATGTTGACTAAAATGAGCGCCTTCCGCAACCAGCTGATTCATGTTGGGCGTTTTGATAAAAGATCCGTGATATCCAACATCATTCCAGCCCAGATCATCGGGCAGGATAACGATGATATTGGGGGACTGTGATGGCTGACTCTTCAACCCCAAAGGAATCCATAACAGAATCAGCATGGATAGGACAAAGCTTGGAATAACTAATCTCATCTCGGAATAATGTTTTAAATGGGATATCAATTTAATATTTAGTCTGTAAAATTTGACAATTGGCTCTATCACACAAATTAATTTCGTCGGCCAGGTACGGATTACCAGTTATTTCTCTGATAAGGGGAAGGATTACATCGGTATCCTCCGGTTGTTACACCCCATTCCGAGGAATTACTACATTGGTCTTTCAATTTTCATACTATATTTCGTACCTTTAAGTCTTAAATTATCGGGTCATGAAAATTCTATCCCAGGCCGCCAATTATGGAATCCGCGCTTTGGTGTATATAGCGGTGCAAAACACAGAAGGATATACCAGTATCGGCAAAATCTCGAAAGACCTTGATATTTCATTTCACTTTCTCACCAAGACTTTCCAACTCCTTACCAGATATGGCCTGATCGCTTCCTACCGTGGTCCGGGAGGTGGGATTATGCTCAAACGACCAGCTGAAAATATCTTTCTGAAGGAAGTGGTCGAAATCCTGGAAGGCGATGCCTTTTTCGAAACCTGCCTGCTGGGACTCCCCGGATGTGGGGAAGCCAAACCTTGTCCTCTGCACGACTTCTGGATCGATTACAAAGCGAGTCTCAAACGAAAATTTGCGACAACTTCTCTGGCTGATCTCGCGGAAAAGGTGCGCCAAGGTGAAATACGACTGTCTGAATAGAGGTCAATCCCCCAACTGCGCAAAACGAAATTTCTCCACCGCTGCCGGCTGATGCTCCCTGCTAAAAATTTCCTCCATTTTCTCTATAATATCAGGATGTCGGTCTGCTATATCCATGGTTTCCTGAAGATCTTCGTCAAGATCATACAGTTCAATGTTCATATTTCCTTTAAAAATTTCCTTTCGGATGGCTTTCCACTTTCCCATCCGGACTGCCTGTTGTCCCCCATAGGCTGGAAACTCCCAATATAGGAATTTATGAATATCCTGCAGAGATCCCTGTCCCATCAAGGTGGGGAGAAAGCTCACACCATCGTGGTCAGGAAGGTCCTCTACACCCACAAGGTCACACAATGTGGCAAGTACATCATACTGTGCTGAAATATGATCGGTCACAGTACCCGGTTTGATTTTCCCGGGCCAGTGAGCAATCATGGGTACCCGAATACCACCCTCCGTGAGATATCCTTTTCCCCAACCTAGATCACTTAGAAACGGTCCTCCGCTATCAAACCAGGGAGAATTGGTCCCTCCATTGTAAGTCGGGCCATTGTCGCTGGAGAAAATAATCAATGTATTCTCATACAAGCCCAGCTTCTGCAATGTGGCCACCAGCTCACCTACCTGCTCATCAAAATACGAAACCATTGCGGCATAAGCCGCCCGGGGGTACCTTTGCGGAAAATACCCCTGATCGCCAAGATAGGGATCTTCATCCCCAAATTTTTCCACATAATAATCAACCCACCTTGCCGGGGCCTGGAGCGGTGCATGCGGTATGGGGCTGGCATAATACATAAAAAAGGGATGATCCCTGTTCGTTTCAATAAATTGCAGCATTTCCTTCTGCATTAATTCCGGGCTATAGTCTTCCAGCCAGAATTTTGCATAGGATTGCAAATCATAGGGGTCGGCACCTTCTTCGAGTCGGGTTCTGGGAGCTACCAAATCATTGTTTAAAACAACTTTTTGATCGTTTTTCCAAAGATGGAGTGGAAAATAGGTATGGGCCTGACCCTGGCAAATATATCCATAATAGAAATCGAACCCCATCTTGGTAGGAATACTCTCCGAAGTGGGCGGTCCCAGTCCCCATTTCCCGACCATGCCTGTACGATAACCTGCTTCCTTCAGCAAATGCGCTAGAGTTACAGTATTGGAAGGAAGGGGGCGCTGTCCTTCGAGATCCGGGTTTTCAAAAACCTTGGCAAAATCATGAGTATCACCCCGTTCCGGCATGCCATCATTGCTCCGAATATAGGCATTCCCGGCATGCCGTCCGGTCAATAACATACAGCGTGCTGGTGCACAGACCGGTGAACTTGAATAATGTTGGGCAAATAACATTCCTCTGGCCGCCAGCTGATCAATATTGGGTGTCTCAATTTTCTCCTGACCATAACAACCCAGCTCCCCATATCCCAGATCATCGGCCAGGATATAAATGATATTGGGTGGCTTTTCGTCATTCTCTACCTGGCATGCTGAGAACAACAGGGGACAAACCACCAACCAGACCATAAAATGAAATCTATCTTTTAGTTTTATCATATCCAATTTGATGTCAAGTTTAATCTTCGACCTGATGTCAACAACAATATTCTACACTTGATCCACCCCTTCACCCCATCACATTTTATTACTCAGCGGTATAATCGATACCAAGGTCATTGTCACGGACCTCGCGTAGTTTTTCTCGCAGTTTTTCTTCAAATTCATCCATGATATGTTGGAATTTTGGATTTCCTGCCAGATTGTTGTATTGCTTCGGATCCAGTTCCATATCAAATAACTCCTTACCTGCTTTCCCATCTTCACCATACTGGATATAAGCCCATTTTTCTGTCCTTAGCAAGAAAAATTCCACCCCACGGTACCTGGAAACTGAAAATGCCACATCTCTGACTTTAGCCGATGGATCATCGAGGGTAGGTACCAGACTTTTCCCTTGAAGATGTGGAGAGTAATCCAGTCCGGCAAGTTCTGCTACGGTGGGATATAGATCGATAAGCTCCGCAAAAGAATGACAAACACCTGGTTCTTTACCTGGAACTTTAATGATCAGAGGCACCCTGGCTGATTCCTCGTGGAGACTGACTTTCATCCAAAATCGATGCTCTCCCAGATGGAATCCATGATCAGAGGTAAAGATAACGATCGTATTATCCTCCAATCCCTCCTCCTCCAGTGTTTTTAGTACTTTGCCTACCTGGGCATCCATAAAAGCCACAGAGGCGTAATAGCCTGCTACTGCTTTCTTCTCATGTTCCTCAGACATTTGTGCATTCAGGCTGGTGACATAATTAATTCCGGCGGCTGGAATATCGTCCCAGTCGTTGTGCACCATGGGAGGCAGCACCATCTGGTCGTGAGGATACGCATCAAAATACTCCCGCGGTGCCACAAATGGCACATGAGGCCGCACGAAACCAACGGCAAGGAAAAATGGTTTATTCTTGTGTTTTCGAATCAGTTCAGATGCTTTCTCCGCGGTTTTTCCATCAGACTGGGCCATATCACCTCCATCTGCTTTGACGATCGTCATCACATTGCCCCCTTTCCTCTCTATTTCACCATAGGGATTGTTCTGCACCAGTTCAGCATCCCCTTCGGACTGCCATTCAGGACCCTGGCTGTTGAATCGTTCTGTCCAGGAGGCCTCATCATCGGTCCCGTCGGACCCTTCCTCGATATGTATGGGGATACCCATATGGAAAATTTTACTCACCCTTGCGGTGTAATACCCATTGTCCTTGAACAACTCAGCCCAGGATTTACGGTCCGGCCCCACATTTTCACGGCCACTTGTATAACTAAGGCTTGTGGTGGCATGGGGATAATAACCAAACATCAGGGATGCTCTGGAGGGACCACATACCGGAAACTGACAATATGCCCGGGTGTATTTCATCCCTTCGGAGGCCAGTTTATCGATATTGGGGGTTTGGGAGAGGGTGTTTTCATAGGCTGACAGGGCGGTGGTTGTCAAATCATCAGAAATGATAAACAAAACATTGTACTTATCACTTGACTGTCCGTGCAGTTGAGTCATGCCCCATATCAGAACAAACCATATTGCATACCTCATCATGAATAGCCTTTTATCATTTTTAAAAAATTCCCTGGCGGAATCCATTGTGGTATTATATTGTGTTTCGGTTACCACCCCGGATTCTGAACCAGATTGCTGTTTAAAGTTAATTCATTAGTGGGTAAAGGAGACAAATAATCGCGGTTTTCATTGAAGGAGTATCCGTTGGGGATCACGTTTCTGTACCGGTCAATATAGTTATTTTCATCCACCGCAATACCACGAATCTGATCTTCAATTTCGGGGAAAGATACACCCAGGATAAACTTCGCTCCTTTTGGTCGCGTACCCTGAATAATATGACCGGCTCTCCAGCGCATCAGATCATCGTGCCTGAATCCTTCAAAAGCAAGTTCTACCCTCCTCTCTCTGCGGATTTCATTGATCAGAGGAGATAATTCCGGAAAATCCCAGTTGGGATCCATAAAACCCACATCCAGTGTAAGATGCGGCATTCCCACCCGGTCTCTGAGCAGGTTTATGGAATTATCCAGATCTTGTTGGGTGATGGTGCCCAATTCGGCTTTCGCCTCCGCAAAAATCAACAAAGCTTCCCCAAAGCGAAATACCATACCATCCACTTTCCCATAGTTGTCGGTTGAGGAACCTGTGTTTTGTTCCGGATCAGTGGTAGAACCCTTTCTGATCATATATCCCGTCGTACTCATATCCGATCCACCCTTTTCCAGGGGGGGTACCCGAAATATCACAGGAGGATTTGACGCTATCGATACTTTACCTGGGGTCCACATCGATTGATTGAGTCTCGGATCCCGGTTTTCCACCACCTCGCTGAGCGTCTCATCGCCCTGATATACATTACTCAACGCTATAGGAAGCCCCTGATTGTCCAGGTAGTCCTGTACGAGCGAAAGCGTCATGCCTGTACCATTTCCCCGTTGCCCATTGAGATAAGTCCATGTCCAGGTGCCCAGATCCTGCGTAGGATCCACCGTCTCCACCATCAATGCCTCATTAACACCACTAAGATCATCCATTCCAAAAAGATCGAAGTAATCGGTCTGGGGATTTCCGGTGGAAAACAAGCCAACCCCGTCCATATTCATCAATTCCTGTGCTGCCTGCACCGCCAGATTGAGGTATTTATCCCCATTGGAACCCTGCACTCCAAAAGGGGTACCGGCATGATATTTTTCCCAGGTTCCTTCATACAGACATACTCGGGCTTTGAATAGGAGGGCACTCTCTTTGTTCAATCTTGTGTCACCAATACCGCTCCTGGTTTTCAGCAAGGCAATAGCCTGATCCATATCAGCAAGAATGTTGTCTACGATGACATTACGGGGCTCTCTTGGTGCATAAAGCTCCTCTGAGTCAATATTGAGGACTTTGTCATACCAGGGAACATCACCGAACATTCTGACCTTATCAAAATATAGGATGGCTCTGAAAAAGTAACCCTCTCCCAAAAAGTGGTTAATATCCGCTTGATTGCCTTCAGTTACGGTGGGTGCATTTTCCAGGAAATAATTGACCCGCCTGATATCAGCCCAGCCCCATCCTCCACCTGTAGCAGGCACAGATCGGGTACCGTCCAGGATATTGTTCGGTGAAATGGGTTGTAAGTTGTCGCTGTTGTTGTCCAGGGTATGATAATTCACGTTTCCCCTGAGCGAAGGATAAAAAACATTGATATACAATTCCAGGTCTTTAGCTGAATTCCAGAATGTCGCTTCGGTAATCTCATCCAGTGGTGTTTTATCGAGGACGCTGTGGCACGAAACGAAAGAAAAAGCAGCTATCAATATTGTGGTTATATATTTCATTTGCTTGATATTAATAGTTTAAAATTGAACCCTTATCCCAAAGCTAATCGTGCGTGCTAAAGGATAAGCTCTACTGTCCCCAATTCGCCCAGCTCCAGTAACATCAGCCAGTTCGGGATCGAAATTCTCCCACAATTGCGTAAGGGTCATTAAATTCTCTCCCGATGCATACAATTTGAGACCCTGGATAGCGGGAACGGCTGAGATCAGGTGAGCAGGAATGGTGTATCCAATGCTGAGGTTTTTGAGCCTGATAAAGGAGGCATCCTGAAGATATCTGGTGGAAGTATATCGATCCTTACCAAATCCGTTGGCACCACCGGCATCCTGTGGCATAGGCAAATAAGCATTGGGATTATCTTCGGTCCAGTAATCCAGCACAGCTTCTGTGACGTTGGAGTGACCCCGGTTGTTCCATCCCCAGAACAACGTTGCATAATCGCTGGGCATATAATCCTTCTTGAGCACGCCCTGGAACAGGACGTCAAAATCTATACCTTTCCAGGTAAGACCTCCGTTCACCGATAATCGATATCGGGGTTCGGTGTTTCCGATAATGCGACGATCACCAGGATTATCCACTGTATTGTCTCCCACGTTGACCTTGCCATCCCCGTTGAGATCTAGGTATTTCACATTCCCCGGCCTCCATCCTGTACCGAAGTAGGATAGATCGACATTGGACAAATAATCTTCCACCTCCTGTGTAGACTGAAACAAATCCTCTGCCGTAAAGCCCCAGATTTCACCGATGACCTGTCCTTCATACCAATTGCTGATCACTTTAGTAGGATTGTGGTATTTTGTAATCACCGATTTGTTGTCCGAAAGCAATACATTCACTCTATAATTAAAATCGCTGATTCCATCACGCCACCCCAGGGTCAGTTCCCATCCGTTGGTCTTTAATGACGCGCTGTTTGTTCGAGGTGGGTTGGCACCCAATACAGCTGGAAGCGCCCCGGATGGACCAAACATATTATCAGTTTGTCTTTCATAAATGTCAATCGTGGATGTGAGTCGGTTGTTGAAAAATGCCAGGTCAAATCCTAAATTCTTGGTAGCGGTTACTTCCCAGGTAATGTCCGGACTTACGATTCCGGGAATATTGGCAAAGTTTGGCCTGGATCCATCCACGATCCAGTTGAGCCTGGTATTGATAGGAATATTGGAGAGATAAAGATAGCTTCCGACGTTTTGGTTCCCCAATTGCCCATATGAAAGCCGGACTTTGAATTGATTGAAGGTATTACCAAAGGTGGACTCCCAAAAATCTTCCCGGTGGAGATTGTATCCTATGGCAGCTGATGGAAAAAATCCGAATCGGTCTCCGTCCTCGAACTTGGATGAACCATCGTACCGACCATTGAATTCAAATAGATACTTTTCTTTGAAATTATAGGAGAAACGACCAAAATAACCCAGCGTACTCCAGGTGTCAATCGGGTTAGTGGGACCTATGACGTCACCGATAGCCACGTTCAGTGAATTGAGGTTATCCGCAATAACATCCCGTTTGGATGTGAGAATTCTGAAGTAGTTATTCTCTTCCTGCTGATAACCAACCAGTACATTGATGTTGTGATTATTGGCAATGGTTTTTTGGTAGTCTGCATATACGTTGAAGGATACGTAATCGGTTTTTCTTATATCTTTCTCGATTTGATTGTTATTGGCCTGGTAGGTGATGGAGGGTCTGCCATCCGGTCCTATCAAATCCCATTTTCTATAGTTCAGGGTCCGGTCGTAGAAAATTTTCTTAAATGAAAAATCTCCTTTGATGGCCAGATTAGGAGTCAGGGTTATCTCAGACCGGAAACTTGTAACAAAGTTGTCCTCATTATATGCATCAAATCCGTTATTCTCAAGCCACCCCGGCAACAGGGCCAGTTGTTCTTCCACCAATACATTCCCATTTTCATCCAAAACGCGTGGTGTTTTCCATGGGGCCAGGGGGGAAAATCTCATGGCATCATGGTACAACCTTCCCCGGCTGGCCCCTTCGAGCGTGGCCGGGAAACTATTATTTTCCTGATAAAACCGGGTATTATTGGATACGGTCAGCCAATCAGTGATCTGTGCGCTGATATAACCGTCAAAATTGTATCGCTTGAAATTTTCATATTGATCACCATAACGCAAGGCACCATCATCCTGGAAAAAACTTCCTGAAATATGGTAGTTGATATTTTCACTGCCACCACTGGCGCTGATATCATGTTTCTGAGCAAACTCCCGATCCTTGAAAATAATATTCCACCAATCGGAATAGCCGTGACCCGAAAACCATCCATCTGAGGTACCCGACTGGATCCCGAGCCACTGATTGGGATTGTTGGGATCAGCAATGGTCTGATCTATCTGGCCGTTGGCATATTGACGAATCCTTTCCATCTGGTCAGGGCCCACAGCAATCTGACCCGTTGAATTGAAACTGGCTGTATTGAGCACTTCCACATAAGTCATTACATCGACAAAATCGGGTATATATATTCTTTTCTTGTTTCGGAAGCTATTGGAATAATTGATCGAAAATGGTTGGTTTTTTCTGCCTTTTTTGGTCTCGATGAGGATCACCCCAAATGCCGCCTGAGCCCCATATATGGCTGTGGATGCCGCGTCCTTCAATACCGACACGCTGGCAATATCGTTGGCGTTGAGCGCAGAAAGCTCGGCATCGGAAGCTCGAACCCCGTTAATCAGAATGTAAGGACTGGAACTGGATAGTGAACCCACTCCCCGGATATTGATGTTCATACCTGCATCCGCAGCTCCGCCGGAAGCGTTGACGTCCACGTTGAGATTCGGAGCCAGCCCTTGCAATGCCTGTGTCGCATTGTTAACCGACCTTAGTTCCAATTCCTCCGAACCGATCTCTGAAACGGCTCCGGTAAGGTTCACTTTTTTCTGTGTACCATAGCCCACTACAACCACCTCATCCAGCAGCTGCGAATCACTTTCCAGCACGATCTGGAATGAAATTTGTCTATTTACCGGAATTTCCCGGGTCTGATAGCCAATGTAGGACACTACAAGGACAGCATCTTCCTCTACATCGGTCAATGAGAAATTTCCATCAAAATCTGTCGCCGCTCCTTTATTGGTCCCCTTTACCTGCACATTGACCCCTATAAGTGGTTCCCCGTTCGTATCGGTGACGTTACCGGTAATGTCAACAGGCACCGCGGTCACAAGCCATCTATGGGCATGATAAACATCGGGTGACAGCAATCCAACCCTCTCATTATAATTTTCGAAGGTTGCCGCAAATGATTTAACCCCAGCGTGCATTGTTTGGACGAAACCAAACAAGGCGACCAGGGTCACACCGATCAAGATTCCATTTTTGCGTTTCATAGTTTGATAATATTTAATACAATTTTAATCTAAATCCTGGGCTCAGGATTCTATGGGCAGATGCCAGGACCAGATTTTAGTACAACTATTTGATTTTCAAAACTTCATTTCTGTGTGAGATCTTTCGCACATTTCAAATATATAAAATATTGTTACAACAAACCTATATGAAATATAATTTTTAGAAACTACCTTATTGCGGATAATTGTATTACACCACAAGCCTGATATCTGCCCTGCCAGAGGTAATATCGACGAAAAGCTCTCGAAGACATGCATCGCAGGTTTGTCAAAAAAACACTATTCTTCCATGAATTTGTGGAAGATTTTTGCTTACCGCAACCTCTGGTAATGGGATGATATTTTAGAAAAATAAGTTTGCAATGAAGGAATAAGCCGGATATGGAAACTGATATCCCAAACAAGATTCCTCTTTTATAGACTTCGGAGAATCAAAAGCCCTGTTCCTTTTCACATGCTATATGGATTGTTCCTCATTGTATCATAGACAGTAAACATCCTTTATTGGATGTGTCCTAGTGCACCAAATCATAAATTCCTATGGGTATTTCTGTATCTTTTTCACCAGTTCATCATCATCAAAAGCCTTACGTAGGCCCCACTATGCGCGGTTATGATTCTTCGATCTGACAAAAAATATTTTGAAATACCACGATAGGAACTTACAATTCGGCGCACTTATATGTTTGTTTTTCAGTCATATTATTAGAAAAAAGCTCAACTTGGTGGTAAGGAGGTGCGAGGCGCAATAGTACTTGATACTGTGCACTAGTCATTCCTCTATCAAGTAGAGTTCG
>Ga0079224_100002007_pt1 | contig 24256 bp, 24 predicted proteins | sample Stecom2015_FD_80414 | JGI IMG/M metagenome (GOLD analysis project Ga0079224, IMG submission 80414) | Agricultural soil microbial communities from Utah to study Nitrogen management - Steer compost 2015 | ecosystem: Environmental > Terrestrial > Soil > Agricultural land | place: USA: Utah... | reverse complement strand
CAGAGCATGGGAACCAGAGCGCGTAGGTTGGGCTAAGACCGCGCAGCTTAACATCAAATGATAAATCACCAACTATTCTCAATATTTGATACTCAAAGCTTAACTTTATTATTGCTTAAAATAAGCCGTGGTTTATCAAATGTTGGGTTGCCTTAAGAAGCCCTACTTTTGGTCACGTTGCTCAGCCCAACCTACTCTACTTTTGGTCGAAAGCTTAGCGCCAACCCATCATACTTGTTAAGCACCTAAGCATAATTGTTCTGATAAGGCAGAACGTTTAAATTAGATATGTTTTGGCGAGACTGCCATAGATCATAGGCATTTTGTAAGCGCAACCAATGGTCAGCAGATGGTTTTTTAAATACCAACTCCAAACGTAATGCCATTTCTGGCGTTATCGCACCTCGACCATTTAAGACTTTTGAAAGTGTTTTACGACTCACATTCAAATGCGCTGACGCATCTGTAATGGTGAGTTCTAAAGGCGTAATAACCAGCTCTTTTAGAATTTCACCCGGGTGTGCCGGGTTATACATATTCATTAGTGATAATCCTCATAATTAACTATTTCAGCATCTCGACCTATAAATCGAAATGTCACTCTCCAATTACCACTGACAGAAACTGACCACATATTTTTACGTTTACCTTTTAGCTCATGTAACCGTAAACCTGGTAAATCCATATCCTGCGGGCTTTCTGATTGATCAAGGTTGGTGAGTATTAACCTTAACCGTTTGGCATGTTTTGCTTGTATGCCGGACGATTGACCAGTTTTGTAGAAACGTTCTAATCCTTTATGTTTAAAACTGGCTATCATGATTGATATTGTAACCCTTTAGGTTACGATGTCAAGTGGACAATTTTAAGTTCCTTAGGATGGGCTCTGCCCCATCAAAAACTAATGGTAATGTTCTGATGGGCAGAACCCATCTTACTTGGCTTGTTTTTTAGATTCCTTATGTCATCAAACAAACAACCCATCGGGGCATTGCATTTAGCCATTGGGCTCTCTAAAATGCGGGTTGACCACTCTGAATCTGAGCTATACTGCACCCATGAAAAAAATAACCCCTGAATTTTTACGTGAAACCATTATTGGTGTTGATGCGCCGTTTTGTACACCTTTTGGTGAACGTTTGATTACGTATTGCGATTACACTGCGTCGGGTCGCACCCTGTTGTTTATCGAAAAATACTTAATGCGGTTACAGCGCAATTACGCCAACACCCACACTGAAGACGATATGACCGGGCGTTCCATGACGTTCTTATTGGAAGAAGCCGAGCAGCAAATTAAACAAGCCGTGGGTGCCAATCAAGATGACCGCATTATTTGCACCGGTACCGGTGCCACCGGCGCCATTACCAAATTGCAACAAATCTTAGGCACCTATTTACCACCGGCCACTCGGGCGCAAATTGAAGCTTCGGCTGATTGTGATTTGGATAAAATTAAAGCCCAAGCACCGGTTATATTCTTAGGTCCCTATGAACACCATTCCAATGAAATTTCCTGGCGAGATGGTTTGTGTGAAGTTATCGAGTTGGATCTCAATGAAGACGGCCATGCGGACATCAAGCAACTCGAAGCATTGTTACAAAAGGACATCTACAAGAATCGTTTGAAAATTGGTACATTTTCCGCCGCTTCCAATGTCACCGGTCTAATTTCGCATACCCGTGAATTGGCGCGTTTAATGCATAAATATGACGGCCTGGCATTTTTTGATTACGCTGCCAGCGCACCCTATGTGGAGATCAATATGCACCCGGATAATGACCCCGAGGGTTATTACGATGCGGTGTTTATGTCGCCGCATAAGTTTTTGGGTGGCCCGGGTTCTTCCGGGGTTCTGGTTTTTAATAAAAAAATCTATAACCCAAAACTCAATCCCACGGTATCTGGTGGTGGCACGGTTAGTTATGTGGCGCGTCACGAACATGACTTTATTGAAGATATCGAAGAACGAGAAAAAGCCGGCACCCCCGGTGTCTTGCAAATTATGCGTGCGGCATTGTGTTTTGCCGTCAAAGAACAGATTGGTGTGGCCCAAATTCATGCCCGTGAACAACAGTGGTTACAACAGGCGTTCACATCGTGGCAAGCGCATCCGCGTATTGAAATACTCGGCGATCAAAACCCTGAAAATCGGGTCGGTATTGTTTCTTTTAATATCAAAACCGCCTCCGGGAAATACCTGCACCCTAAATTTGTCACGATGTTACTCAATGATCTATTTGGCATCCAATCACGCGCCGGTTGTTCTTGTGCGGGTCCCTACGGCCATCAATTATTGGGCATCGATGAAAGCACTTCAGAACAATACCGAGCATTGATAGAAAAAGGCTACCACGGTATTAAACCCGGTTGGTGTCGGGTCAGTTTTCACTACGCCATGGATCAGGCCGAGATACAGTTTATTATTGACTGCGTTCGATTTATTGCCGATAACGGTACTGATTTCCTGCCATGGTATAAATTCTGCTTAAAACAAGCTAACTGGGACCACATCAAAGGTGATGATCATTGCCCGAAACTGTCTTTAAAAGCGGCTTTTGATCGCTACGATGAAACACCGCAGCCTTTATCAGCGGGCATTCGAAAGGCCTTATATGCGCAATTTCTGCAAGATGCTGATCGCTTTAAAACCGAGGCCAAAGCACTGCCGGTCAGACAACCACAAACCTTACCGGAAATTGAGCACCTCAATCAGTTTATTGTGTAATGGCCACCGGGGATTTATTTGCCCAGCTGCATAATCCGCAGCAAAACCTGTTACCACACGATGGTGAGATTTATTACCACGGTGTGATTTTTAAAGCCAAACCAGCGGATGATTACTTTAAGCAGTTATTGCAAGAAATAGATTGGCAGCCTGACCAGGCTCAAATCGGTGGCAAAATAATTAAAACCGCCCGTAAAGTCGCCTGGCATGGCGAGCGTGATTTTCGTTATCGCTATTCCGGTGTGGAAAAAATTGCCCAGCCCTGGACACCGACTTTATTGTCGATAAAAAAAATCATCGAAAACAAAAGCAAAACAACCTATAACAGCTGTTTATTAAATTTATACCACGACGGATCTGAAGGTATGGCCTGGCACAGCGATGGGGAGAAAGACCTTAAAGACGGTGCCGCCATAGCCTCTGTCAGCTTCGGCGCCGAACGCCGTTTTATGTTTAAACATAAGCAAAATAAAGAAAAAGTGGCGATTGTATTGGCCCACGGCAGTTTGTTGATTATGCAAGGTGAAACCCAAAAGCATTGGCTGCACCGTTTACCAACCACTGTAAAAATTACTGAACCCCGTATTAACCTGACTTTTCGCACCATCGAACAATAAAAAAGCCGGCCCAATAATCACTATGAGCCGGCTTTTAATATCTACTTAGTAAATTTAAGCGCGTTGATTTTTTTCCAAAGCGGCAATCCGATCTTCCAACGGTGGATGGGTGGCGAACAACTTCATCATCAACTGCTTACCACCTGAAATTCCAAAAGCCGCAAACTCACCTTCCAGTTTTTCGGTGCGTGAACTTCCTTGTAAGGCTTTCAGGGCATCAATCATATTCTGATTGCCGGCCAAACGTGAACCACCTTCATCGGCATGAAATTCTCGCCATCGGGAAAAGGCATTGACGATAATGGCTGCCAAGAAACCAAAAAGTATTTGCGCAATCATGGTACCAATAAACGAACCCATACCATAGCCACCGCCGTTATCATCGCGGCTGGCGGTGGCAATGGCGTGGCCAATAATTCGTGAGAAGAAAATCACAAAGGCGTTTAAAATCCCTTGGAGTAAGGTCATGGTTACCATATCACCGTTAGCCACATGCGAAACTTCGTGTGCTAACACCGCTTCCACTTCATTGCGGGACATGGTTTGTAGTAAACCGGTGCTAACCGCTACCAAAGCAGCATTTTTCTTCATACCGGTGGCAAAAGCATTGGGCGCATCAGAATTAAAAACACCCACTTCCGGCATCCCAATACCAGCCGCTTGGGCCTGTTTTTGTACCGTTGCAATCAACCATTGCTCATCGGCGGTACGAGCCTGTTCGATGACCTGCACCCCCATGGATTTTTTAGCCATCCTCTTGGATAAGGCCAAAGAAATAAAGGAACCTACCGAGCCCCATAGTAAGGAAAAAATAGCCAAAGCCCGATAATCCAAACCTTTTTCCGATAAATAACCATCAAAGCCAAATATCCGCATAACAATGGTTATGACCGCCAATACTGCCATATTGGTGGCTAAAAACAATATAACTCTTTTCATGTGTTTTCGCTCAACTAAGGTGAAAATTATGGTTTTTTAGACCTTGAAATGTGAAACTGGTTGCATGCGTAATTAATCAAAACGCGCTACCATCCCACTTCTTGAAATAAGGCTGTTTAGCAACTTTGCAAGATTATCCCAGTATAATACAGGCAATAATTTTGGTGAAGCGTTTATGACTGCTTGGTTTTTTGATATTAATGTCTGGTTATTATTCGGCCTGTTTTTTGCCGGCATATTGGCTTTTATTGTATCAACCCTGGCCGGTGGCGGCGGTGCTTTGATTTTAGTTCCGTTATTACATGCCACGGTCGGTGCCAACCAAACCTCAGTGGTCTTAAACTTGGGCACATTTATTGGCCGTCCGACGAGACTGCTGTTATTTTGGTCTGATATTAATTGGCGAATTGTAGTCTATTACGCACCGGCGGCCATTATCGGCGCTTGGCTCGGTGCCTACTTATTTACGTTCATCAAACTTACTTGGCTACAATTGTTTATCGGTATCTTTTTAATCAGTACCCTGTGGCAATTTCGCTGGGGTAATAAGCAACGTTCTTTTTCTATGCCACCACCGGCATTTATACCTTTGGGATTTTTAGTGTCAATTTTAGGCACTTTAGTCGGTGCCTTAGGACCGATTCTTAATCCCTTTTACCTTAACGCCGGCTTACTAAAAGAGTCGATGGTTGCCACCAAAACTGCGAACTCTTTTCTTATGGGAATAGCGCAACTCGGCGGTTATGCCTATTTTGGGCTCTTAACAAATGAAACCATGGCTTATGGCTTGGCACTGGGTGGTGGCGCCATCATCGGCAACATTATTGGTAAAAGGACTTTGCAGAAAATCAGCACCACTGCGTTTATGCAGTGGGTGATTGCACTAATGGTAATGAGTGGGATAGTACTCATTTATAAAGGTACCAACGCGCTGTGGCTTTAAGCGCGTTGGATAATTAATTAATTTAGAATATACCGCCTAATTTATCGCCAATACTACCTAAGCTGCCACCCAAGATGTCTTTAATCGGCGACGGATCATCATCCGGTGTTTCGGCATTCTTATCTGTTAACAGTTTCAGCAAGTAAGGCATTATTACCGCCACAATGCCGGTGGCTTTTGAACCTGAAAAGCCCAATTTCTTCTGTAAACTGTCGACAATGCCACCAGTAATGGAGGCCTGTAACGAGTCGGCCTGTTTGTTATTGTCCTTATTACTAAACAAACTCATGACACCTTCAATCCCTTGATCCAGCATATTTTCACCCATTTTTTGGGTGGCTTGTTCTTTCACCACATCCAGAATTCCGTTTAACTCAGAAGCGCTAACGTTTTCTTTTTGTTGTAATTGCCCGCCAACTTGTTGTTTAAGCTGATTCATAATGGCATCGATCATTTTCTTACTCCTGTTTCATTAAATAAAACAAAATTATAACACCCTAACCCAGCCATTTGCCCATATAGGCACATTTTCAACACTGAAAAAAATAAAGAATTTAACGAGAAACACCGCACAATGTGCTATAGTGCGCGCCTTTACGCGTTACCACCCTTCATATGTCCACACAACAAATCAGAAACATCGCCATCATCGCCCACGTTGATCATGGTAAAACAACCTTGGTTGATTGCTTATTAAAACAATCAGGTACTTTCGATGACCGCGCCGACGACCCTAACCGGATGATGGATTCCGGGGATTTGGAAAAAGAGCGTGGCATCACCATTCTGTCAAAAAACACCTCTATTGAATGGGAAGGCTATAAAATTAATATCGTGGATACCCCGGGCCATGCCGACTTTGGCGGCGAAGTTGAACGGGTATTAAGTATGGTTGATTCTGTATTGCTGGTGGTTGACGCAGTGGATGGACCAATGCCACAAACTCGTTTTGTGACCGCAAAAGCCTTTGAAATGGGCTTTACACCGGTGGTTGTGGTTAATAAAGTAGATCGTGATGGTGCCCGAATTCAATGGGTTATTGATCAAACTTTTGATTTATTCGACTCATTGGGTGCCACTGATGAGCAATTGGATTTCCCCATTATTTATGCTTCAGCCATTAATGGCTATGCCTCTGAAGATGATGAAAACCGTGAGGGCGATATGCGTCCCTTATTTGAGACCATTATCAATAAGGTTAGACCGCCGGATGTTGATATTGAAGCACCGTTCCAAATGCAAATATCCACCTTGGACTACAATAGCTTTTTAGGCCTTATTGGTATTGGACGCATTAAAAAGGGTACAGTAAAAAGTAATACCCCAATCACGGTGATTGATGCTGAAGGTAACACTCGAAATGGTCGGATTTTAAAGCTATTTGGCTTTAAGGGATTAGACCGGGTAGAAGTCAATGAAGCCGCTGCAGGCGATATTGTGGCCATTTCAGGAATAGATGGCATTAGCATTTCAGATACCTTATGTAGCCGTGATCATGTTGAAGCCTTACCGCCATTGACTGTCGATGAACCCACCATAACGATGCTGTTCTGTGTCAACGATTCACCTTTTGCCGGTCGCAGTGGTAAATTCCTCACTTCACGCCAAATTAAAGACCGTTTAGAACGTGAAACCACCTATAACGTAGCGTTACGGGTAGAAGAAACCGAAAACTCAGATCAGTTCAAAGTTTCCGGCCGCGGTGAATTGCATTTATCAGTATTGATTGAAACCATGCGTCGTGAAGGCTTTGAATTAGCCATTTCCAGACCGCAAGTGATCTACCGCGAAATTGATGGTCAGATGTGCGAACCTTATGAAGATTTGGTGGTTGATATTGAACAAGATCATCAAGGATCGGTGATGGAACAATTACTGGGCCGACGGGCAGAAGTTAAAGACATCGTACCCGATACCACCGGTCGAGTTCGTATGAACTTTTCTATTCCGGCACGGGGTTTAATTGGCTATCAGTCCGAATTCAAAACCACCACTTCAGGCACCGGTATTTTAACCCACGTTTTCGATCATTACGGTCGTAAACTTAATACCATCGAACGCAGCCGTAAAAACGGTGTACTTATTTCCAACGGCACCGGCAAAGCCTTGGCTTTTGCGCTGTGGAATCTACAAGAACGCGGGCGCATGTTAATCAACGCCAACGTCGACGTCTATGAAGGTCAAATTGTTGGCATCCATTCCAGAGACAATGACTTAACCGTTAACCCACTTAAAGGCAAACAGTTAACCAACGTCCGTGCATCCGGAAAAGACGATGCCATTAATCTGGTGTCACCGATTCAAATGACCTTAGAACAGTCGATGGAATTTATTGAAGACGATGAGCTGGTAGAAGTTACACCGGATGAAATTCGTATCCGTAAAAGACATTTATTGGAACACGAAAGAAAACGCGCCAGTCGCGAAGCCTAAAGTCAAAATTTACATAACCCTAAAGCCACCTTATGACAGGTGGCTTTTTTTGTGCTGAAAAAATTATCCACTTGCGTCAAAACTGACAACTCATTATTATGGTTGTTTTCTGCCATCAAAAATTACCATGAAAACACGCATCGTATGCTTACTTACTTTATTGTCAGGCTTTGTCCAAGCCCAAATTAAATCTCCAGAATTAAAATCCAGTATCGACAATATTGAGCCGCAACTGATTGAATGGCGACGGCATTTACATGCCAATCCAGAACTCAGTAATCAAGAATATAAGACCGCTGAATACATTGCCAAACATTTAAAATCATTAGGCTTGGAGGTGCAAACCGATATCGCCTATACCGGCGTGGTCGGCATCTTAAAAGGTGATAAACCAGGACCAGTTCTGGCCTTACGTGCCGACACCGATGGTTTGCCGGTCACTGAACAAGTGGATGTACCCTTTGCTTCGAAAGTCACCACCCAATATCGTGGCGAAGAGGTCGGTGTGATGCATGCTTGTGGCCATGATGCCCATGTGGCAATTTTAATGGCCACCGCTGAGGTGTTTGCTAAAAACAAAGCTGACTTAGCCGGCACTTTAATGTTTATTTTTCAACCCGCAGAAGAAGGGGTGCCCCAAGGTGACGAAGGCGGTGCTGAACTTATGTTGAAAGAAGGTCTTTTTGAAAAATTGAAACCTGAAGCTGTTTTCGGTTTACATGTTTGGGCAGGCTTACCTACTGGCGTCATCGCTTACCGACCAGGTCCGATGATGGCCGCTGTCGATGAATTTGGAATTAAGGTCAAAGGTCGCCAAACCCACGGTTCCAGACCTTGGGGTGGTATTGACCCCATCGTGGTTTCAGCGCAGATTATTAACTCGGTACAGACCATTATTTCTCGTCGTACCGATATCACCCAAGCACCGGCGGTGGTATCTTTTGGCGCCATTAAAGGTGGTATTCGTAATAATATTATTCCTGACGAAGTTGAGATGATTGGTACCATTCGTAACTTTAACATGGATACCCGAGACAATATTCATCAACAATTAGAACAAATCGTAACCCATGTGGCCAAAGCCAATGACGCGGAAGTTGAATTTAACATCTACCCTGGCTATCCGGTGACCATCAATGATCGGGATTTAAGTCGCCAAATGAATGGCTCTTTAGAAGCTGTGTTTGGAGCAGACAATGTCCATGATTCAGGTTTAATCACTGGCGCCGAAGACTTTTCTTATTTAGCTCAAGAAGTGCCCGGTCTATTCTTCTTCTTAGGCATTTCACCCGCTGACAGTGATTACAAAAATGCCCCCAGTAACCACTCACCGCATTTTTATATAGATGAACCCGCTTTACTCAACGGCGTACGTGCCTTTGTACAGCTGGTACAAGATTACAAATAAACCCCATCAATAAGCAGCCGGCCAGTAACGATTTGTTCGTAATTGGCCGCTGGCTTTATTACATATATGCATCCTTCCAAAACCAAATTGCTTTTTAATTAACCGACCAGATTTAGCGCTTGTTTAATGTCCTTCACCACAAATTGTCTGTCTAATACGGTATAGACATTATTCCGCTCAAAGTCGTTAACAAGCTCATCACGAATGCCGGATAAGATAACCTGTATTCCTTGTTTCTGAAAATTAACAATAATTTCTTTTAAGGTCTGGTAACCGGTGGCATCAATCAATGGTACATAACGCATTCGCATTATTATAACTTTGGCCGATGACGGAATATTGGTGATGGTTTGCTGGAACTGCCGAGCAGCACCAAAAAAGAGTGGGCCATTGATTTCATACAACATCACGCCTTCAGGAACGTCCAAAGTTTCTTCATCAAACAATCGTTCCACCCGCTCCTGTTCGATGTTAATGTTACTGACTTGTACTGACTCACTCATTCTGTTCATGAAAATAAAGCTCGACAGTACAATACCGACTTCGATGGCAATCACTAAGTCGAAAACAACGGTCAGGAAAAAAGTGGTCAGTAAAATAATGATGTCATTTTTGTCACCTTTCAAAATCGACTTGAACTGCCGCCACTCACTCATATGATAAGCAACCACCACTAAAATACCCGCCAAACAAGACAATGGAATCAATTTCGCTAAGGGTGCAAATAATAACATAATCAATAGTAACACCACGCCATGTACTATCCCGGCAATCGGCGTACGACCACCATTATTGACATTAGTCGCTGTTCGGGCAATGGCTCCGGTGGCAGGAATACCCCCAAACATTGCCGATGCTGTATTGGCCGCACCTTGGGCCACCAGTTCCATATTAGATCGGTGCTTACCACCAATCATAGAATCGGCCACCACGGCGGATAATAAAGACTCTATGGAACCCAATAACGCTATTGCTAAGGCCGGTTGGATTAATGATTTAATGGTACCCAAATCAAGAGTTGGGAAACTGGGCATACTCAAGGCATTAGGGATTTCTCCAAACTGACTGTAAATGGTATCCACAGGTATATTAAAAACCTGCACCACCACAGTTGCCAACACAATGGCTACAATTGAACCCGGAATTAGCTTGATCAATTTTTGCAAATAAAGCGTTATCACCACGGTTGTTGTCGCGATGACTACTGCATACACATTAATATTATCCCAATGACTTACATATAATGTCCATTTAGCAAAGAAATCAGCGGGTACATCAGCAATCTGTAAGCCAAAAAAATCATTAATTTGCGATGAAAAAATAATCAGGGCAATTCCACTGGTAAAGCCTACAATCAACGAATAGGGAATAAATTTTAAGAAATTACCAAAGCGTGCCAAACCAAAGCCAATCATGATGAAGCCAGCCATAAACGTGGCAATGGTTAAACCGTTGACGCCATGCTCTTGCACAATGGCGTAAACAATGACAATAAAAGCACCTGTAGGGCCGCCAATTTGTACCCGACTACCGCCAAAAACTGAAATAATAATACCGGCCACAATGGCAGTAATAATGCCTTTTTCCGGCGATACGCCGGAAGCGATGGCAAAGGCAATGGCCAAAGGCAAAGCCACAATCCCGACAATCACCCCGGACATGACATCCTTAAGTATCGTATCCCGCGGGATACCGGCTTTAATCAGGCTAAATAACTTAGGAGTTAATTCTGGTTTCATTTAAATGTTCGTTTTATTGTTTCATACCGGGAAATGAATCCACTAATTTTACTTTAAGATCTGGGAAAGAAGTGACTACTTGAACTTTAAAGTCTGGAAATGATTCGACTTTTTGCCATAAACCGCATTTGTCAGGAAACGAGTCCACCATTTTAACTTCGATATCTGGAAAAGAATCCACATATTGAATTTTCAAATCTGGGAACGAATCGACAAACTGTACCTTGCCCATGAGTTGTATCCCTTTAACTGCACAATTTTCCGCCATCACTATTCCACTCAGGAAAAATATAACCATGAAAATAATATATTTAATTCGATAATTAGATAACATCAAAACCAGCGACTTTTCTTAAACCAAATCAATAGACCGGTAGTAAGTAACACACTAAATATAACAACATAAGCAAACGCCCAAGGATTTTGTAATCCCGGCATACCGGCGACGTTCATACCAAACAATCCCGATAGAAAAGTTAGCGGTAGAAATATTGCAGATACGATCGACAATAAATACAGCCGACTATTCTGCTCGTGACTGATGTTGGCCATAAAGTGTTCTTGTAACATCAGTGCCCGCTCCCGCATTAAATCTAAATTTTCTACCAGCTGAATAAACTTATCTAGATGCATGTATATTTGCTCATAGAATCCGGCACTTAAACGGGCTGATTTGATTCTGTATAACTGATCAATGGCTTCTCGCTGTGGTAATAAATAGCGGCGAATATGAGAAATTTGTCGACGCATTTCATTGATTTGCGGATTAAATTCCGTTAAATCACTGTCATCAATATGATCCTCAGCTTGGTCAATTTTGTCATCCATATTATCAACAAAGTCATCAGTCGAGTAAGCCAACCTATCAATGAGGGTTAATAATAATTCCTCACCGGTTTTGGGCCCGGCGTTATTTAGCAACAACTCACGGATATAATTAATCGATTGACTGCCCTCGTTGGATCTGCTGATTATGCAGCCCTCACCCAACCACAGTCGTATCGACACCATATCTTCCGGTTGTGCGCTTTCATTGTGATTTATACCGCGTAGACAGATTAAGACTTCGTTATCATTCACCAGCGCCCGTGGCCGGGTTTCATGATTTAATAAAATCATTTTCGCCTGCTCTGATAACTCACTGCGGTGTTTAATCCAATTCTTAGCCTTTTTGTCGGTGTATTTCACATGATGCCAGCGTAGCTGAGTTGATTTATTATCAGCCGACGGCACTTCAAGCCCGCCGCCTTGACCATCTAGGTGAAATGTCGTGATTATTGACTCATTCATGGCTGGTCTGGCGCAAAACGCTTAATTGTTGTGGATCATTAAATCTAACATGTACATCTCGCTGTGGAAAGGCAATCACTATGCCCTGTTCCCGGAATGCCTGATCAATAAGAAAACGAACATCACTACGAATTAAGCGCATCTCACGCCCAGATTGTATCGACACCCAAAAGAAAGCATCGAAAATTAAAGCACTGTCTGCAAAATCCTCAAACACAATCACCGGACCGGGTTCTTTTTGCGCTAAATCATAGCCATGCAATACTTGTTCCAACTGGGCTTTGACTAGATTAATATCAGATCCATAAGCCACACCCACTCGCACTGAAGTCCGAATAAAAGGATCATGTAAAGTCCAATTGACCAAACGCGATTCCAGCACCTGACTGTTAGGCACGATAATATCTGCACCATCATTGCGCTTAATTAAGGTTGAGCGATTACCAATACTGATTATGCGGCCAATTAAACCGTCCATTTCAACTATATCCGCAATTCGAATTGGTCGCTCTGACATCAAAATCCAACCGCTCAAAAAATTCTCAATAATGGTCTTGGCACCAAAACCGAAGCCAATGGCCACAGCACCGGAAATAAAGGCAAACGTTGCCAGCGGAATACCCAAATAGGTCAATACCGTCAGCAACACCAGAACGATCATGCTAAAAAACAAAATTCGCTGAATAATGGCCCGACTGTCCTGACTAATACGCGCCGAACTCAACAGTTTCTTAACCACCAAAAAAGCCAACAAGCGACTTGTAAACCAAGCCACAATCAAAAAACCCAGCGCATACACTATCTGCAACCAGGTAATCACGTGACTATCACTCATTGTAAATGCGGTCTTATTCAGAAAATCAATCATAGATAAAGTATAGTGCAAATACTCACAGACAAAAACCTATTTTACAGATGTTATATTAGATTTTTTAGCTCAACTTTATTTATTGACGGCTGGTTAAGTCATCAGCCATAATTATTAGATGGCATCAAAATAGAATCTAATCACACTAAGCCACCTTTTTAATATTATGAATGACACCACCATCCACCAGAATATCGGTGGCGGTGATAAAGCGGGCGGCATCGCTGACTAAGTTAATCAGGAACAGACTGATGTATATCTCAGTCTGTTCCTGATATTTTTTTAGTGACCTGAATGTCCACCACCATGCTGCAATATGTCGTCAATCGCTTCAACCGAATGAGTGTAGTCTACATAAGCCTCCACAAATGCGCGACCTTCCTCTATTGAGTTATTTTTTACTTTATCGAGTTCAGCTACTTTTTTATACTTTTCACGAACCACCTTGTCGATATGACTATTCAGTTTGAGTAAAAAATCATCTACATTTTCTTCTTGAAGAGCTCTATCAGTCATTTGGATAATTTTTTTAGTGGTACCGGCCGGTTTTAATCCAGTGTAAGGCGCCCCTTCAGTTTCGCGGTGCAAGCGGACCAGGGTCTCTAAAAAATGTTTTTCCACAATGACGTAAACCTCATTGTCACCGCTTTTTAAACCGTAGGCCTTATTGAACAAATGTATGATTTCTGGCTCCTGCTCTTTAGTTACCCATTTCAGCACTAAATCCACATTATTGGTTTCAAGCGCTTTGGTGGCGTCATTAATGACCGGACCATCATAGGAGTCGCAATGTGCCAAAGCGGGGAATGAACCCAAGAACATTAATAGTGAACTGAATACAACCAATAGCATTGATTGCACGTTATTTTTACGCGTTTCGAGTCTGTTGAGACTTTTTGATTCTAAATTCATTTTTTTATCCTCAAGATTAAATTGATTTAATTCGATATTAATAAAATATCTTGGGACAAATATACGCTGAGTATTTACCTTGTGCGACCTACTTCATAATGTAGTACCAATTTAACTAAAATAGAAAGTCCCTTTTTATAAAACTGGACTTTTCAAACGAATATTATGCCTTCATTGTGCTTTTAAAAGTTGCTTTTTATATACGCTAGGCGTAACCCCAGTCATTTTTTTAAAAACTCGGTTAAATGCCGACTTGGTATTAAACCCACTTTCAAAAGCAATTGTAAGAAAGGATACATTATCAAATTCAGGGTTATCTATTTTAGCTTTTACTGCCTCAATCCTGTATTGGTTAATAAAATCAAAAAAATTCATACCAAAATTTTCATTGATCACCCGCGAAAGATGATGGGAAGGGATTTTAAGTTTTGTTGCCAGTCCAGATAATGTAAGGTCAGCATCCATATACGGCTTGTCTTTCTCCATAAATTTTTTTATTTTGCTGACATATTGCTCTACTTCAGTTTCATTCAGTAACACAGTTGCATATTTTGTCTTTTTTTCCGTTACATATTCGATTGTCTGGTCAGGAAAATGAATGAAAATCTCTTTCTGTTTAAGACCAAAATAGCCAATTAAAATGATAAAAACGGACAAAGAGAGAAATAAGCCATGGGTACAAAATATCCATGAGAACAGATGAAAAACATGATGTATTGTTGCAAATACGATTAAACCAGTCCAAATGATTGCAAAAGAATATACAAGTTTCCTTAACCAATCTAAGTTTATATTTTCAGTTGTAGAAAAGTTGTTAAAAATATTAATATCGAATATTTTAAAGAGTCTGATGGATAATATGAAATAAACAGGGCCGGATAAAGCCGTCAGTATTAAAAATAAATCAAACAGCAAAGAGTTCCCTTGTTCGTTTTCCACGTGGTCCAATCGTATGCTCCCTACAATTTCCGGAAATAGAGGACTAACAAGAATAAATATATTGAATAATACAAACGGAATAAAATGGAGCAGACTCATTTTATTAAACTGATAATCTTCGTCTATCAACGCAGAAATATATAAATACAAGAATGGACCATGCAACATAAGCAGCGAAATAAAACTTGCTGACAGAAGATGATAGTCTGTAAATAATATATCCGATAAAAAAGCATAACTACCAGTATACAACCCTAAATATATCAGCCAGTAGATTAATATTTTGTCATATAGAACCTTGTTTTTCTGCAAAATCAAAATAGCAAAAAACAAAGCATTAAAGGCAGCAATTAAAAATATATATTTCATGGTTCAGCTTGGTTAACAAATTCAACTTTGCATATTATTTCCAGGATGCTCTAATGCATGAAACCTATCATCATAATAGACGTCATTACGTTTATTATAATGATAGGTAATCTGGGGCAGATTAAAACATAGCCATTTTCATAAACAGTAAATTCAAATAACACTAAGCCATCTTTTTAATATTATGAATGACACCACCATCCACCAGAATATCGGTGGCGGTGATAAAGCGGGCGGCATCGCTGACTAAGAATTGCACCACATTGGCGACCTCTTCCGGTGTACCGTTTCTTTTTAGAGGCGTGGCTTGTTTAATCTTTTCCATTCTTTCCGGATGTTCCTCAGCAGCTCTTAAGCCCATTGGGGTTTCAATCACGCCCGGTGAAATGGTCACAATGCGGGCGCCTTTAGCACCCCACTTATCGGCATTTTTTAGGCTCAATAATTGCACGCCGCGCTTGGCAAAGTTATACATGGTATCGGAGCTGCCATCGACGAATTGGCGCACAGTTTCAAATGAACCCGGTGCCTGCGGATTAGCCAGTGCCTCATCGTATTGTTCATTCGGTGGCACCACATGCGCCATCATCGACGACAACAACACCGCCGAAGAACCGGCTTCTGCCAGTTCATAAAATGCATCAACCAAAAGCTCTGTGCCCACCAAGTCAATGGTGAACACCTTGTTTAAATCCTGCACCGTGCCACTGACACCGGCGGTGTGAACCAGTGCTTTAAACGCGCCTTGTTTAGCCACAAAATCACGCAACGCTGCCACATCGTCTTTACTGGTAATATCGCAAGCAAAGCCTTTGGCTTTATAACCTGCTTTAGTTAAAGTTTGCACCGACTGATCAACCATTTGTTGAGAATAATCGGTAATAATCAATGACTGGTTTTTAAAGACTTTGGCACAAGCCATACCAATACCACCGGCACCGCCGGTGATAACAATCTGTTGTTCTTTTTTATTCATACTTATGATCTCCTCACAATAATTTATTCATAACGTAAGGCATCTATGGGGTTTAGTTTTGCGGCTTTACGTGCCGGAAAATAACCAAAGGCAACACCAATAAAAACCGAAAAGCCGAAACCTATGAAAATGGACGTTAAAGAAGTAGGTATCACAAAGTTAGTGACTTTATATACCAACTGATTTCCTAAATAGCCCAAGGTAACACCAATGACACCACCAATTAAACTCAAAGTGATGGCTTCAATTAAAAATTGAAATAAAATATCTCCTTCGCGGGCTCCAATGGCCAACCGTGTGCCAATTTCTCGGGTACGTTCGGTCACTGATACCAACATAATATTCATAATACCGACACCACCGACCACCAACGAAATGCTACCAATGGCACCCAACAAAATGGTTAATATACCCATGACGTTACCACTGATTTCTTGTATTTCTAACTGGGTCGTGATTTCAAAATCATCTTCCTGTTCAGCTAACAAACGATGTGCTTCTCGTAATAGAATGGTGGCTTCAATTTTGGCATCATTAATGGTATCTTCACTGCCGGCACTGGCCAAAATCATATTGTATTCGTTACGTCCATATAATCGGTTTTGAATGGTGGTATAAGGTGCAATAATGAGATCATCCTGATCTTGTCCCATCGCACCCTGACCGAGTTCTTTCAGTAAACCAATCACAGTAAAGGGGACTTTATTAATTCTGATTTGTTGACCTACAGGATCACGGTCGGTAAAAAGCTCTTCCCGCACCGTTTCCCCAATCACACATACCTTACCCGCTGCTTTAATATCCTCTTCAGTAAACACAGAACCCAAAGCCACCTCACGATTGGCAATAGCAAAATATTCTTCAGAAACCCCGTAAACAGTACTGGTTTTATTACCATCGGGTCCAACCAGCTGACCGCTAATACCTATCATTGGCGATATTTTTGGCATCCATACGGAGTTCCTCTTTAACATATCATAATCCCTTTTATCCAGGGGCTTTCCCATACGTACATGGATACCTGCACGTTGTTCTGATTTTGTACGGATCATCAGTAAATTGGAACCCAATCCGGAGATTTGTTCACGCACTGATTTAGCCGCGCCTTCACCGGCAGAAATAGTCATAATCACCGCTGCCACACCAATGATAATCCCCAGCATAGTTAATAAACTGCGACTGCGGTTTTTGTTTATGGCCTGAAAGGCAATTTTAAATATGTTGAGAAAGTGACGCATGGTTAGGACTTGGTATCCTTTTGTAATTCTTTCATGGCTTTTTCTTTGCTGTTTCGATTGCTAATTATTTCATCTGTCAGAACCCGGCCGTCACGCAAAAAAATCATGCGCTTGGCAAATTGGGCAATTTCCGGCTCATGGGTGATCATAACAATGGTTTTACCCTCATTGTTTAAGCGCACAAATAGGTCAGCCACTTCAACACTGGCCTTGCTGTCTAAATTGCCGGTGGGCTCATCCGCCAAAATTAAAGCCGGATTATTAACCAAAGCTCGAGCCACCGCCACCCGCTGTTGTTGACCACCGGACAACTCATTGGTTTTATGATAAATACGATGACCTAAGTCCACTTCTTCCAAAGCTTTTTTGGCCAACTCTTTGGGATTACCAAAGCGCCCGGTACGGTTATAAATTAAAGGTAACTCAACATTTTCCAACGCTGTGGTTCTCGATAGTAAATTATAACTTTGGAAGATGAAGCCAATTTTCTGATTACGAATATCTGCCAGTTGGTTTTTTGTGAGCGCGTTGACCAAAACCCCATCCAGTTCATATTCACCTGAAGTGGGTCGATCCAAACAACCGATAATGTGTAGTAAAGTTGATTTTCCGGAACCCGAGGAGCCCATAATCGATACAAATTCACCCTCATGAATTTCTAAATCAATATCGGTTAAGGCATGCACTTCGATTTCGCCGTTTTTAAAAATTCGGCTTATTTTGCGGGTTTCAATTACTTTTTTTGTCACAATTATTTATTGGCTTTAAGACTATTAATGACTTTATCGCCAGCTTTAAATGGTCTGTTGTCTAAAAACTGTTTAATTTCTGACTCCAATCCGGAACTAACCCCCACTTCGATAAATTTAAAGTCTAATTTCTCCTTGTCATCTTGATAGAAAAAACCATTAATTCCGCTGGGTAATTTATCTTTAAAATGGGCCGGGGTATAATTATCTTCATCGTTGATGGCGTCCACAAATTGTTGGCGAATGGTCTCATCTTCGATGTGATTGGCTTTCGCTAATAAGGTTGATTTAATTTCTGTGAGCATTGCTTCGTTGGGTCTAAATCGTAAAGCTGAATTATTAATTAATAACACATCTTCAGCGGTTTCCGTAATAAAATCCAAATTAGTTGTCATGCCCGGCAGCAATAAGCCATCCTTATTATCCACGCCCACAACGACTTGATAATTAACCACATTATTGACTTTAATCGCTTGTATGCGGATTTGTTTTACTTCACCTGAAAATGATTTTTCCGGAAAAGTTTGCACACTAAAACGCACCGGCATATTGTTTTCAATATAACCGATATCACTTTCATCGACATCGGCGAGAATTTGCATTTTTGATAAATCTTCAGCAATCACAAACATCCTCGGCGTGGCAAAACTGGCGGCTACCGTTTGCCCTTCTTCCACAGATCGTTCGGTAATAATGCCATTAATCGGTGAGGTAATATGCGCATAACTCATGTTAACTTCGATGCCTTTCACAGAAGCTTCTGCAACTTTTTTATTACTTTGTGCTTGCTCAAAAGCATACCTTGTATTGGTGTACTGCTGTTCAGAAATAATGCCCCTGTCATACAGTTTTTGATTACGCTGAAACTCTTCCTTAGTCTGCCGCAAAGCCACTTCACTGGCTGCCAGATTGGCTTGTGCAGACAATAGGTTGGTATTCAGTAAATTTAAATCCATTTCTGCCAGCAATTGGCCGGCCTCGACCTCATCGTTATAATCCACATAAATACGTGCAATGGTGCCGGATATCTGCGTGCCGACTTCCACCGTATTAAGTGCTTCCAGTGTCCCTGTGCTGGAAATGACTGTTTCAATATCACCTGTTTTTAAAGTTGTATAAGTGAACTCAAGTTTTTTGTTTTGGAGTTTAGGTTTATAAAAGAAATAACCCACAACAACGAGTACGATAATGATAAGAAAAATTACTTTTGATTTTTTCATGGGTTTTATATTAATTATTGCTCACAATGTTTATTCCTTAAAGTGGCTCGACTCTAAAAGTCGACCAAACCTGCTAAACCGTAGCTCGTCCTACTCGTTTACTTTAGATATATATAATGTTACCATTGGACAGTACACACCACAACCAATAGTATAACCTGTCCGATGATAAAAATAACAATCACACATTAAAACGACAATGCAAAAAAGCCAAAGTACAGCAACAGAATATAAGAACATATTTGGTTTTTATGAAATGTACCGTGCATTAACCTACCTGCCACGCGCCATCGCGAAAATGATGCGCAACAATAAAACTCAGTTAGTCCATCCTGATTTTATTCGCCGCTTACAGTTAGCAGTCACCGAAGTTAACGGCTGTCCTGCATGCTCTTATCAGCACACCAAAATGGCTTTACAACAAGGTATGAGCAATGCCGAGATTGTGAGCTTTTTGAGCGGTGGCGATGAATTTATTAAACCCGAAGAAGCCAAAGGCATTCTGTTTGCGCAACATTTCGCCGACACCAGGGGCTTCCCAAAAACATATACCTACCCATCAATACAACAAGAATACGGTGAGCAACAATCCGAAATTATTCTATCGGCTGTACAAATTATGCTGGCGGGGAATATCTACGGTATTCCCTTTAGTGCATTTCAGTCCAGACTTAAAGGTCGATCCTTTAAAGACAGTTCGTTGTTATATGAAGTGGGTATGTTGATATCGGGTGTCCTTATGCTGCCCTTGGCCATTATTCATGGTTTATTGAGAGGGTTACTGGGGTTTAAAAATCACCGACTTGATAAGCGTAAAGTCGACAGCTAAGATCTTTCTGGTTTTTAACGTCCACCCAATGCCTCAAAACCGGCAATCACATCAAAAAGCTCGGCATCAATGGTGCTTTTTCGTAGCTTGTTATAACTGAGTTTTAGCTCTTCCAGCATTTCATCAATATTTTTCTCGGCCCGTTGCATGGCAGCCAGTCTGCTGGCATTTTCTGCCGCTAAAGATTCTGCACAGGCTTTATAAATTGAAACAAACAAGTATTCTCTGATCAAAGCCCGTAAGGTGTCTTCAGTGGCACCGACAACCTGAGGTAAGTTTTCTGAAGGCCATTGCAGATCGGTTATTTGTTCCTGCCACTTGTTATCGGGTGGATACAGCTGCTGGCTTGTTTGCCGATAACCTTCATCATTTAAAGGCCTGTTATGGACAATATAAAAACGATAATCTTGATTGTTTTGGCGATACTGTTCGCTCTTTATTAAAATATCATGCACCAGTGGCGTGATGGCAGAAACTGAATTAGGCACATGAAACAGTCTGGTTGGCGTCAGACCGGCGTCTGCCAGCAAATAATACACCCGCTCACCCACTGCCCAGGTTTCTAATTGTCCGGGCAGATGGAGTAAGGCCTGCTGGCCAAATTCTGCCACGGAATCGTTAAATCGTCCGACCAAGCCCTGATCTGAGCCAAAAATCACTGCCACGTTTGTTGGTTTCCTCTGCTTGCCTTCCTCACCAATAACAGCCAGTTGTCCGCGCTGAAAACTGGCATAAAGGCCCAGAGAAATGGTGCGGTAATACATTTGTAAAGACGCAACTGCCATTTGGTATTGGCTGATATTAGCGGTCGACAGCGCTTTCATGGTGCGCACCACCGATCCCAGATCGCCGGCACTTTGTTGTCTTCTTTGTAATCTAATCACGGTGTAACCTGCAGAACATCACTGTTGGTTTTATCACTTTTAAACCATGGCTGTAAAGCTGCATTTGCTAAGGCCACAATGGTTTGTTCATCCTGTTGAGTCAATGGCTCAGAAGCAAATATTCCGTGCACCGTGGCAGCAGGTAATTGCGAGGCCTGCTTACGCACTGCCAGTTCTGCCGTACCAATATGTTTAAGCGGTACCTGATCAAATAGACCATGGGTTAAGGCCAATAACACAATCAGCTGTTCCGGCACCGGCACCGGCTGCATTTCCGGCTGTTTAAATAATTGCCGGATGCGTGTGCCATGGGCAATCACCTGTTTGGTGTGATCATCGAGACGGGTACCAAACCGAGCAAAGGTTTGTAATTCTTCAGATTGTGCGTAAGCAAGTTTTAAGTTGCCGGATACTTTACGGTAGGCTTTTAACTGGGCTTTTCCACCCACCCGAGACACAGATTTGCCCATATCCACCGCCGGCAATAATCCCAACTCAAACAATTTGGGGGACAAATAAATCTGACCATCAGTAATAGAAATTAAATTAGTGGGAATATAAGCCGAAATATCTTGTGCTTCGGTTTCGATAATCGGTAAAGCAGTCAAGGAACCGCCACCGTGCGCATCATTTAAATGGGTCGAACGTTCCAGTAAACGCGAATGAATATAAAAAATATCACCGGGAAAAGCCTCTCTTCCGGGTGGCCGACGCAATAACAATGACATTTCTCGATAAGCCCTGGCATGATGGGTCAGATCATCATAGACAATCAACACATCGCGCCCCTGCTCCATAAAATATTCAGCCACACTGGTGGCGGCATAGGGTGTGATGTATTGCAAACCCGGAGGGCTGTTGCCTTCTGTAACCACCACAACCGTATAATCCATAGCGCCTTGCGCGGTTAACTCAGAAATAACTTTTGCCACCGAAGCGGTGCGTTGACCGATGGCACAATAGACACACAGCACATCTTTGTCTTTTTGATTCAAAATGGTGTCAATGGCAATCGCCGTTTTACCGGTTTGGCGGTCACCTAAAATCAATTCGCGCTGGCCGCGACCAATCGGAATAATGGTGTCAATGACTTTAATGCCGGTCTGCAAGGGCTCATTCACCGCTTCACGGCTCATAATGGCTGGTGCCGGTCGTTCAATCGGGAAACGCCGTACAAAGGAAACCGGTCCCTTATCATCCTTTGCATTGCCCATAGGATCAATCACCCGGCCGATAAGATCATCACCAACCGGAATATCAGCCACCCGATGGGTTCTTTTTACCACATCACCGGCTTGTAACTGATCATCGCGACCGAGTAAAACAACACCGATTTCATCTTCATTTAAATCAAAAACAATGCCATACAGATTATGTGGAAATTGCAGTAACTCTTCAAAACCGGCACCGGGTAAGCCGCTGACCATGGCAATACCGGCAGAAACCCGTGTAACCACCCCCAGTTCACGCAGATCAATATCAGGTTTAAACTGATTACGACTCTGGCTGATTTCTTGAAAAGCCTCAGTGATGATGTTATTGAGGTTAATGCCGGGTCGTTTATTGCTTGCCATGACCTTAATGTTTCGCCGCCACATCTGCTTTTAAAGAATCAAGATAAGATTCTATACTCCATGACAGCTGATAGTTTTTGGCATTTATTTCAATACCACTGACCAATTCCGGTGTCGTTTGATATGCAATAACATGCGCTGAACCGCTGATGGCGGAAATGGCTTTTTCGAGTGCTAACTTCGCTGATTCAGGTAATTCAAAAACACTTTTAATAACAACGGTCTTGTCCTTATGATTTAGGGCATTTTTGAGTTTTTCTTGACTGTCATTATCTAAAGTCTGCATTTTATGGATTAAAACAGCCACCAAACGCTGTTCTAACTCCGTATCGGCCAAATCTGCCAAGGCCTGGCCGGCAATGGCGAAAACCTCATCCCTGGTTTGGCGTTTAAGGTTCGCAATGATGTCCTGTTCTTCTTGCTTCAAAGCGGCTTCATATTTGGCTCGCAGCGCATTTGATTGGTCGCGTGCCTGGGCAAACAAACGGGCTTTTTCAGCATTGATTTGTTCTTCCATTTCGACCATTTTGGCACTGCGCTCTTGCTCAAACTGTTGGTTTTTATGTTGTAACAAGTCATGTGCCTTTTGCGCTTCGGCTTTTTGCTCTGCGGCATCTTTCAGTTGTGCCGAGATTTTTTGTTCACGGGCGTCAATGGCATCCAGCACAGGTTGGTATAAAAACCGTTTTAACAACCAAACCAGAATCAGAAAGTTGATTATCTGCGCGATTACTGTAAACCAGTTAATATCCATTAGCTAATCACACTTAAGTGAGGAAATGATTCCAAAACGGATTGGCAAAAATAAGAATCATGGTCACCACGAAACAATAAATGGCGGTTGATTCAATCATCGCCAATCCGACAAATAAAGTCCGGGTTATGGTCGGTGCCGCATCCGGTTGTTGGGCAATGGCATCTAATGCCGTTGACACCGCACGGCCTTCACCGATGGCCGGCATCATACTACCGATGGCCATGGTCAGCCCGGCAGTAATGATTGATACCACCGCGATAATTGTTATGTTATCCATGATTGACTCCTTTAAGTTGTTTTGTTTTTTGATGCGTATCTTGGGTCGCTGCAGCAATATAGACAGTTGCCAGTATAGCAAAGATATAAGCCTGTATCATGCCGGTCAGCATACCCAGGGCGCTCATAATAATTGGGAAGAAAAAGGGCGCAATAGATAGCAGCACAGAAACAATCAAGCCACCACTCATGATATTGCCAAATAAACGTACCGCCAAGGCCAGTGTTCGTGAAATCTCACTGATGATATTAAATGGCAGCATAATAAAACTGGGTCGTATGTAAGAGCGCAAGTAGCCACCAATCCCGTTTTCAGCAATGGCGAAAACCGGTACCGCAATAAACACACAAATAGCCAATGCAACGGTGGTTGACAACGATGCCGTGGGTGGATAATACCAGGGAACAATGGCCAATAAATTGGCCACCGCAATAAATAGAAACATGGTACCGATAAAGCCGATGTATTTACGCGGCTGCTTTAAACCGACTTCCGATATCTGTTGATTCATTGCGATAACCAACACTTCTAATATATTTTGCCAGCGGCTGATTTTAATGTCTGAT
>Ga0079224_100002006_pt1 | contig 24263 bp, 25 predicted proteins | sample Stecom2015_FD_80414 | JGI IMG/M metagenome (GOLD analysis project Ga0079224, IMG submission 80414) | Agricultural soil microbial communities from Utah to study Nitrogen management - Steer compost 2015 | ecosystem: Environmental > Terrestrial > Soil > Agricultural land | place: USA: Utah... | reverse complement strand
GTGCGCTGCAACGCCGCCACCTGGCCGTCGACCGAGTCGAGGTCGTAGTCGGCGAGCAGGCTGCGGATGGCGAACTCGAACAGCGGAATCCGCCTGGCCACCAGGTCGCGCACCGCGGCATCGCCCTTGGCCAGGCGCAGCTCGCACGGGTCCATCCCCTCGGGGGCGATGGCGATGTAGGTCTGGCCCGCGAACGTCTGGTCGCCCTCGAACGCCTTCAACGCCGCCTTCTGCCCGGCCGAGTCGCCGTCGAAGGTGAAGATGACCTCGCCGCGGAACGCGTCGTCGTCCATCATCAGCTGGCGCAGCACCCGCATGTGGTCCTCGCCGAACGCCGTGCCGGACGAGGCCACCGCGGTCGGCACACCCGCCTCGTGCATCGCCATGACGTCGGTGTAGCCCTCGACGACCACCACCTGGTGCCGCTTCGCGATCTCCCGCTTGGCCAGGTCGAGCCCGAACAGCACCTGCGACTTCTTGTAGATCGGGCTCTCGCTCGTGTTCAGGTACTTGGCCTGGATCGGGTCGTCGTCGAAGAGCCTGCGCGCCCCGAAGCCGACGACGTCTCCCCCGCGGTCCTTGATCGGCCACACCAGCCGCCGATGGAACCGGTCGATCGGCCCGTTGCGCCCTTCCTTGGAGATCTGCGCCTTGTACAGCTCGCCGAGTTCGAAACCGTTGTTCAGCAGATGCTTGGTGAGCTTGTCCCAGCCGCCGGGGGCGAACCCGCAGCCGAACTTCGCGGCCGCCGCCTGGTCGAAGCCGCGCTCCTTGAGGAACGTGCGGGCCGCCGAGGCCTCGGGACCGGCCAGCTGCTCGGCGTAGAACGCCTGCGCGGCCTTGTGCACCTCCACCAGCCGCAGCCGGGTGCCGCGATTCTCCCTGCGGACGTCCCGCCCGCCGCCTTCGTAGGTCAGCTGCAGGCCGATCCGGTCGGCGAGCCGCTCGACCGCCTCCACGAACGGGAGGTGCTCGATCTGCATGATGAACTTGATGACGTCGCCGCCCTCGCCGCAGCCGAAGCAGTGGAAGGTGCCGTGCGTGGCCCGCACGTTCAGCGACGGGGTCTTCTCCTCGTGGAACGGGCACAGGCCCTTGAGCGCGCCGCCACCGGCGCGGCGCAGCGCCACGTACTCCCCGACGACGTCGTCGATCCGATTGCGCTCGCGTACCTGTGCGATGTCGCTGTCCCGGATCCGTCCCGCCACGTCTCCACTTTAGGCCAGGCGTCGAACGCCCCCGAGCGGGCATACTCGCCTCATGGCCGACACGCCCGCGCAGGCCCGGGACCACGCCGAACCGTCCGACCTCGGCGGCGCCGGCGACGATCCGCTCGGGCAACGCTTCGAGCACGAACGTTCCCACCTGATCGGTGTCGGATACCGGCTGACCGGCTCGCTCGCCGACGCCGAGGACGCCGTGCAGGAGGCGTGGCTGCGGCTCGCCGCACTCGATGCCGAGCAGCGTGCGGCCGTGCGCGACCTGCGTGCGTGGCTGACCACCGTCGTCGGGCGGCTGTGCCTCGACCGCCTGCGCTCGGCGCGGGCGCGCCGGGAACGGTACGTCGGGCCGTGGCTACCCGAACCGATCGTCACGCCCCTCGGTGATCACGGCCCTCCCGATCCACTGGCGTCGGTGGTCGCCGACGACGGGGCCCGGATGGCGGCGATGGTGGTGCTGGACGTGCTGCCGCCGGAACAACGTGTGGCGTTCGTGCTGCACGACGCCTTCGACGTGCCGTTCTCCGACGTCGCCGCCCTGCTCGGGTGCAGCACCGCCGCGGCCCGGCAGTACGCCTCGCGTGGGAGGCGCGCCGTGCGCGAGGCCGACCCGCCGCCGCGCACCCCTCCGGAGGAACGCCGCCGGGTGCTGGAGGCCCTGCTGACCGCCATGGCGGCGGGGGACGTCTCCGCCGTCGCACGGATCCTCCATCCGGACGTCGTGCTCGTCGGCGACTCGGACGGCAGGGCCAGGACCGCGCGCCGGGTGATGTCCGGCGCCGACACGATCGCGCGGCTGTTCGCCGGCCTGCTCACGACCTACCGGCCGGGCGCCTTCGCGACGGCCCGGCCGGTGCTGGTCAACGGCGAACTCGGCGTCTACGTGCCGCCGATGCCCGGCGGGGACGGCTACCGCGACCTGGACACCCACGTCCAGACGGTCGCGGTTCGCGACGGCCGGGTCGTCGCCATCTACGACCAGGTGAATCCGGACAAGCTCACCCGGCTGCCCGAGCTGCCCTCGCCCTGACCCCGCCGGCCGGCTCCGGCCTGCGGGTAGCCGGAGCCCGTCAGCCCGCGGTGAGTGCGCGGGCGTCCCAGATCCACATGTCGCCGAACCGCTGGCCGCGTTCACCCAGCAGTCGCTCGACGGTGACCCGCAACGGCTCGGCGTTGGGGTGGTCCTCGCTCAACGCCACGACGTCGGTACGCCAGAAGCGCAGGTCCTCGATCGCCTGCTGCTGTTCGGCCCTGCCGACGCCTGCCGGCATCCCGCTCTCGTCGACCTCCTCGAGCAGCGCCGAGGTCGGGGTCCGCTGCGCACCGTAGATGCCCTTGCCGTCGTCGCCGGGACCGACGAAGTAGCCCTCGGACAGCGGGAACTCCAGGTCCTGATCGACCTGCCAGTGCAGCGGATCGGCGTAGCCCGTGTCGGGCAACGGCACGATCGTGACGGCGCGGCCCTCGCGCACGTGGTGTTTCCACTGGCCCGAGGCGAAGAAGTCCGGAACGTCGGCGCGCTCCCCCACCGGCAGGCTCGTCGGCATGATCGGCACGAGCGCCACGATCAGCGCGCCCGCCCAGCTCACCTGCGCGAGGTACCGCCACTCCCGCTGCCACGGCAGTCGCAGCACGCGGTCGGTCGCCATCGCCAGCAGGATGCCGGCCAGGGGCGCGCACGCCAGCGCGAAGCGCGACTCCAGGACCGCGTCGAGCAGCGGCACGTCGTGCAGCAGCATCCACGGCCCGGGAATCGCGGTGCCCTCGCCGTGCACGACGAGCACCACGCCCATCGACACCCAGGCGAGCACGAACATCGCCACCGCGACGGCCCGCGCGGCGGCCACGCGCCACAGCGCCACGGTCGCGGCGGTGAGCACCACGACCAGCGGCCAGCCGAAGAAGGCGTTCTCCTCGGTGCGGTTGAGCGAGAGCTCCACCGCGGACTCCTCCGACCCCGCGAGGGAGTTCGACGCGTACGCCCCGAACGCGCCGACGTCGTTGCCGTTGAAGCCGTGCTCGATGCCCCGGTAGCTCTGCGGGCCGGCGAACTGCCACCACAACGGCACGGCCACCACCGCCGCCGCCACCGCGGCGCCCACCGCCATCCCCGTGCCGAGCGGCCGCACCATCGCGCCGACCTCGCACGGCCGGGACAACGCGTAGACGAACGCGAACACCACCATCGTCACGGCGGTGATCAGCAGCGGCTCCTCGCCGACGAAGACCTGGTACGCCGCCAGCAGGCCGAGGATCACCCCGTGGAACACGGGCCGCTCACCACGGGCCAGCAACAGCAGCCGGTGCACCAACAGCGGCACCACGAACAGGACGACGAAGTTCGGGTGCGCGTTGGCGTGCGAGACGATCGGCGGAGCGAAACCCGCGGTCGCCGCGCCGATCACCGCCGCGCCCCGGCTCGCGACGACGTACCGGGACAGCACCCAGTACCAGGTGCTCGCCGTCGCCGCGATGCCGCCGGTCAACGTGAGCGCCCACGTGACGGTCGGTCCGAACAGGACGGTCACGGGCGTCAGCGGGACGCCGAATCCCAGCATGGCCGTGTTGGCCATGAGGTTGACGCCGAGCGGAAAGTTCTGCAGATCCGTGTGCAACGGGTTGGACAGGGTGAGCACGTTCTCCGCCGTGACGGCGAAGAACCACTCCCACATGTTCTGGTCCTGACCGGCGTAGGCCAGGTAACCCGAGTCGAGGTTCTGCCACAGGTCGCGGTACAGCAGGAATCCCGCGGCGACGAAACCGACCACGACCACGGCATCGACGATCCGTGCGCGCACGCGAGCATCCGGCCGCGCCCCGGAACCCGGCGCGGCCTGCAGAGCGGAACTCACGGCGTGACCACTCGCGCCAGGAAGTAGACCGCCCCGCTGGCCGCGTGGCGCACCAGGAACAGGAACGGACGGTTGACGTCGACCACGACGGGCTCCTGCGTCGGCATCGACACCAAGCGCATCGTCGCCGCGGTGGCCGCCGCGCCCTCGAGACCGCTCTCGTCGAGCCGCAGCACCGCCTGGTGCAGCACCTCCGACACGCACAGCCGCGGATCGTCGGTGAGGGCACCGAAATCGGCCTGCGGGGTGAACATCCGCCGTACCCCGAGACCGCGCAGCGCGCCGCCCAACGCGCCGGGGACGTCGAGCGAGACACGGGGCATGGTCAGCCGCACCTGCTGGGGACCCATCCGGTCCAGCAGTGAGCCCAGCACGTGTTCGTCCATCGTGGACTCGGCGTCGGCGAGTCTGCGGTCCGGCAGCAGGACGAGGGCCTCGACGCCGCCCTCCGCGGGCACGGACACCGCGGTCCACCCTTCGGCCTCGGCGTAGGCGAAGCGCGCCGTCTGGCGCATCATCGGCACCGGCATCGGGCCGTCGGGGGTGTGGAAGTCGCCGTCGGCGGTGTCGTCCTCGGGGAACGGATGCCGCCACGGCGCGCGCAGGTACAGCGCGTTCACCAGCGTGGCGACGGTGTCGGCCGTGATCGACCGCGGGGGCAGCAGTTCCGGGATGAGCTCACGTGTCGTCGCCGCGACGTCGGCGTTGATGGCCGACCGGGCACCGTCCGGGTCGTCGACGAACGGAGCCTGCGCGACGGTGCCCGAGGGCCACCGGGCGAGCGTGCCGGAGTAGCCGTCGACGAGCGGTAGCCCGTCCCACGCCCACAGGGTGTTCGACACCGCCAGCACCGGTTCCTCGCGACCCTGCCTGGCCTCGAGCGTCGCGGCCGCCGCCAGCAGCTCGGCCTGCTCGGCGGGGGTCGACTCCGGCCCGGCCAGCAACGCGGCCACCTCGTCGGCGGTCTCGCCTCTCGCCGCATCCGTCACCAGTCCGAGCGCGCTCGCCGCCGAGTAGGGCGACACGCACGCGTCGGACTCCCCTGCCGTCGCACGGTGCACGGCGAGCGCGAACCGCAGGTGTGCCGACTCCGCCGAATCCGTCCTGGCAGACATTCTGTGACCGTATCGTCATCGGTGTGAGCTACGCGTGGCGCCCCGTGTGCCAGGCGTGCCACGCATGGGCCTGCGCATCGGTGAGGGTCGCGACCTGGTCGATCACCACCCGCAGGCGTGCCGCGTCGTCCTGCGCCCTGCGCCACACGTGCGCGTACACCGGTTCGAGCGCCTCCGGGGCGCGGGCGGCCAGCAGGTCGACCAGCTCGACGAGCAGCTGGCGCTGGCCCTCCTGCATCGCGAGCCTGCGCCGGTCGCTCATCACGTACCGCACGGCCAGCGCCTTCAGCAGCGCCACCTCCGCCCGCACCCGCGCCGGGACGTGCAGATCGGCCTCGTAACGCACCAGCGGCTGATCGCCGTGCACGGCACGGGTCTCGGTCGCCGCGGCCGAGGCGTAGCGGCCGACCAGCACGCTCGTCAGCCGTTTGAGCGCGACCTGCGCCTCGAGGGTGGAGTCGTAGTCGCGCCGGGCCAGGTCCGCCACACCCGGCAACGTGAGCAGTCCGGCGGCCGCCTCCTCCACCACCGACACCGGTTCGGCGGTGAAGTGCTTCGCCGCGAGCTGCGCCACGGCCGTGCGCTCGGTCTCGTCGGCCAGCACGGCCAACGAGATCCGGCCCGCCCGCACGCCGTCCTCGACGTCGTGCACCGAGTAGGCCACGTCGTCGGCCCAGTCCATGATCTGCGCCTCGAGGCAGCAGCGCTCACCGTCGGCGCCCTCGCGCATCCACGTGAAGACTTCGAGGTCGTCGGCGTAGACGCCGAACTTCGGGGTTCCGGGCCTGCGCGGCCACGGGTACTTGGTGGCCGCGTCGAGACTGGCCCGCGTGAGGTTCAGGCCGAGGGTGCTCGCGGCCTCACCGGTGTCCTCCCCGGACGCGGTCGTGGCGAGGACCTTCGGTTCGAGCCGGGTGAGGATCCGCAGAGTCTGCGCGTTGCCCTCGAAGCCGCCGCAGGCCTGCGCCACCTCGTTCAGTGCCTGCTCGCCGTTGTGCCCGAACGGCGGATGGCCGATGTCGTGGGCCAGCCCCGCGGTGTCGACGATGTCGGGATCGGCGCCGAGATCCTCGGCGATGCCCCTGCCGATCTGCGCCACCTCGAGCGAATGCGTCAGCCGGGTGCGCGGCACACCGCTGACCTCGGCGCCCTCACCGGGGCCGACGACCTGCGTCTTGCCGGCGAGTCTGCGCAGCGCCGCGGAGTGCAGCACCCGCGCGCGGTCGCGGGCGAACGGTGTCCGGGTGTCCACGCGGGCGCCGTGCAGCGCACCGTCCTTGGCCGGTTCGGGACTCGGCCGGGCGCGATCATGCTCGGTGTACGACACCCGCGTCAGTCTACGAACCCGATCACGACCGCACGCTGTCCGCGCCGAGCAGGTGGTAGTAGAGCAACGCCGCGGTCTCCCGCGTGATGTACCACGCCTGCGTACCCCTGGTCTGCACGATCGGCCCGGAGTGCGTGGGCGAGGTCCACGACTCGACCCCCGCGTCCTCGAGCATCGTCCTGGCCCGCAGCGAGTGCCACGGGTCGCTGACGATCACCGCGCTCTCCCAGCCCTGCCGATCCGCCTCCCGCGCGACGGCCTCGAGCGACAGCAACGTGTCGTTGCCCTCCGGCACCGTGACCGTGTCCGAGTCCGGAACGCCGTTCTCGGTCAGCCAGCCCGTGCCCGCCTCGGCCTCGCTGTAGGCGTCGCCCTGCGCCCGGCCACCCGTGGTGACGATGCGCGGGGCGACCCCTTCGTCGTAGAGCTCCTTGGCCTGGGCGAGCCGATAGGCGAACACCTTCGACGGCGTGCCGTTGTACTGAGCGGCGCCCAGCACCACGATCGCGTCCGCCGGCTGCCGTTCGTCGGCCCGCGCCACGTGCCACACCCGCAGCGCGGTGCCGGCGACCAGCACGACCGCGATGAGCACGACCCCGGCGACGGCGCGCCGGATCCACCGCGTCACACCCACGGCAGTCGGCCCTCAGCAGCCGATGAGGCGGGCGGCCAGATACGACTCCAGCTTGTCGATGGCGATGCGCTCCTGGTCCATCGTGTCGCGCTCGCGCACCGTCACGGCCTGGTCGTCGAGGGTGTCGAAGTCGACGGTCACGCAGAACGGCGTGCCGATCTCCTCCTGCCGCCGGTAACGCTTGCCGATGGACTGGGCGTCGTCGAAGTCGACGTTCCAGTGCTTGCGCAGCATCGCCGCGATGTCCTTGGCCTTGGGCGTGAGGTCGGAGTTACGCGACAGCGGCAACACCGCGACCTTGTACGGCGCCAACCGCGGGTCGAGCTTGAGCACCGTGCGCTTGTCGACACCGCCCTTGGCGTTCGGCACCTCGTCCTCGGTGAACGCGTCGAGCAGGAACGCCATCATCGGCCTGCCGACACCCGCCGCGGGCTCGATCACGAACGGCCGGTACCGCTGCCCCCCGGCCTGGTCGAAGTACGACAGGTCGACGCCCGAGTGGTTGGAGTGCGTGGTGAGGTCGAAGTCCGTCCGGTTGGCGATGCCTTCGAGCTCACCCCACTCCTGCGACGCCGAGAACCGGAAGCGGTACTCGATGTCGACCGTGCGCTTCGAGTAGTGCGACAGCTTGTCCTTGGGGTGCTCGTACAGCCGCAGGTTGTCCTCCCGGATGCCGAGGTCGACGTACCAGGCCTTGCGCTGTTCGATCCAGTACTCGTGCCACGGCTCGTCCTCGCCGGGCTCGACGAAGAACTCCATCTCCATCTGCTCGAACTCGCGCGTGCGGAAGATGAAGTTGCCCGGCGTGATCTCGTTGCGGAACGACTTGCCGATCTGGCCGATGCCGAACGGTGGCTTCTTCCGCGCCGTCGTCTGCACGTTCAGGAAGTTCACGAAGATGCCCTGCGCGGTCTCCGGGCGCAGGTAGTGCAGCCCCTCCTCGGACTCGACCGGGCCGAGGTAGGTCTTCAGCATCATGTTGAACTCGCGCGGCTCGGTCCACTGCCCGACGACACCGGTCTCGGGGTCGGGCACGTCGGCGAGACCGTTCTCCGGCGGGTGGCCGTGCTTGGCCTCGTACGCCTCGATCAGGTGGTCGGTGCGGTAGCGCTTGTGGCTCGACAGCGACTCGACGAGCGGGTCGTGGAACGCACTCACGTGACCGGAGGCCTCCCACACCTGCCGCGGCAGGATCACCGAGGAGTCGATCCCGACCACGTCGTCCCTGCTCTGCACCATGGTCTTCCACCACTGGCGCTTGATGTTGTCCTTCAGCTCGACGCCGAGCGGTCCGTAGTCCCACGCCGACCGGGTACCGCCGTAGATCTCTCCCGAGGGGAAGACGAAGCCACGACGCTTGCAGAGGTTGACGACGGTCTCGATGGTGTTGGCGGGCACTCCACACTCCGTGGGAACTATCGCAGTGGTGGTTCGATGGAAAAGGGTCGTTCGATGGAAGATGTGAGACACCAGACTAGCGCCGCCCGCCCGAGCCGCGACCGAGGGGCGGGACGCTGACAGCGTTTCGGCCTGACCACGGCAAGCGCGGGCGGCGACGGCCCGGGGACGGCCTAGAATGGTAGGACGGCGGGGATCCGACCCGGCCCCGCCGGGACTCGTGGGCCGAGGCCGTTGCAGGCAGGGGCCGGACGAGGACACACCCGGTATGAGCACAGTGGTCCGTGTGCCGGCACACGGCGAGCGCAGGCTGGAGCAGTCGACATGGCGATCGCGAGACCGGCGGCCACACCCGCGAACGCCACACCCGCGGAGCCGGCAGGCTTCCCAGTCACCGAGGAGGGCGACATCACCGCCGACATCACCGGAGCGGGCGACGCCCCGCAGCCGCACGACCACTCGGCGGGCACCGACGCGCCCCTGACACCGCCACCGTCGCAGGCCGCGCTCGCCGACGCGGGGGAACTGCTCAGGGCGCTGGCGGCGCCCGTGCGCATCGCGATCGTGCTGCAGTTGCGCGACGGGGACCGCTGCGTGCACGAACTCGTCGACGCGCTCGACGTCGCCCAGCCGCTCATCAGCCAGCACCTGCGGGTGCTCAAGTCCGCGGGCGTCGTACACGGTCAGCGCCGCGGCCGGGAGGTGGCCTACCGGCTGGTCGACGACCACCTGGCACATATCGTGGTCGACGCGGTCGCACACGTGCAGGAGGAGGCGAAGCGATGAGCACGTCCACGGGCACCTCGGCGGAGACCTCGGCCGGAACGGCGGCCGGGACCTCGGCGGCGAACACGAAGGCGCCGCTGCCGGGGCGCAGGGCCACGCGGCAGCGTGCCGCGGTCGTCGAGCTGCTGGCGGAGGTCGACGACTTCCGGTCCGCCCAGGAACTGCACGACGAGCTGCGCAGGCGCGGCGAGGGCATCGGGCTGACGACGGTGTATCGCACGCTGCAGTCGCTCAGCGAGGCCGACGAGATCGACGTGCTGCGCACCGACTCCGGTGAGGCGCTGTACCGGCGTTGCTCCGAGCACCATCACCACCACCTGGTGTGCCGCAGCTGCGGCTACACCGTGGAGGTCGAGGGGCCCGCGGTCGAACGGTGGGCGCAGAAGATCGCCGACGACAACGGCTTCTCCGACATCAGCCACATGATCGAGATCATGGGCACCTGCGCGACCTGCACCGCCGCGCGGAACGGCTGACCCTCCTCGTCCCGGACGGGGTCAGGTCTCGTACGGATCGTCCGGCTGCGGGATCTCCCGTAGCGTGCGCACGTCCAGTTCGGGCACGTAGTCGCGGTCGTGGCGGTCGCCGCTGTCGACCAGTCGTCCGGTGACCACGACCCACGTGTCCGCGGGCAGCAGATCGGCCTGTCCCCCGGACAGCTCGGTGCGCAGCGCGAACGCGTCGGCGGCGCAGCATCCGATGACCATCCGGGCGAGCTGCGGCCCGTCGTCGGTGGGCACGACGAATCCGGTGAGCCGCACCGTCCTGCCCTCGAGTGCGCCGGTCTCGTCCCAGCCCGCGCGCGTGACGAAGTCGGTCATCGTCATGGGAACGACCTCGCCCGCAGGCAGCGGCCCGAAATCGGTGTCGGCGGGCTGGAAGTTCTGCCGGGCCCGCAGCACCGAGTCCGCGCCGAGCGCAGGCGGTGCGACCAGGAGTACGGCCAGTACCGGGGCGAGGATCAACCAGGCCGACCGGGCCGAGTGCGCGTGCTCGTGCTCGCGTTCGGCCTCGGTGTCACTGCCGGTGTCGGCCCCCGGTTCGCCCGCCGTCCCGGCAGGATCGTTCGTGGCAGGGTCGTTGGTGGCAGGGTCGTTGGTGGCAGGGTCGTTGGTGGCAGGGTCGTTCGCGCCGGAGCGGGCGGCGGAGCGGACGTCGGTGGCGATGGCCACGGCCGCGAGCACCACGGTGACGAGGCCCGCGGCGACGATCCACGGCAGCTGGGTGCCCTTGACGTAGCGCAGGTAGTCGCCGGTGAAGGCGATCTTCAGCAGCGCGCCGCCGAGCAGCAACAGCAGGATGTTCTGGGTCTCGCGCCTCACCGCACGCCTCCCAGGAACAGCAGACCCGCCGCGAGTCCGCAGACGATCGCCACGACGAACGTGACGGGCGCGAACCGCAGCGCGAACCGGCGGCCGAAGGTGCCCGCCTGCAGGGCGAACAGCTTGGCGTCGATGGCGGGCCCTACGACGAGGAACACGAGCCTCGGCAACAGCGGCAGCGCCGACAGTGAGGACGCCACGAACGCGTCCGCCTCGCTGCACAGCGACAGCACCACCGCCAGCACGGCCATGACGAGCACCGCGAGCACGATCTGTTCGCCCAGCGTGGAGAACCACTCCGACGGGATCAGCACGCCGAAGGCCGCGGCGACGAGGGCGCCGAGGACGAGGAACCCGGCGGCGTCGACGAGGTCGGCGCGGGCGGTCTCGGCGAACACCCGCCACCGGCGACGGCCCTGCACGTCGGGCAGGCGCCGCAGGGCACGCTCGGCGATCCATTCGAGCTTGCCCCACCGCATCCACAGCCAGCCCATGACCAGCGCGGTGGCGAGGGAACCGACGAACCGCGCGAGCACCATCGCGGGCTCGCCGGGGAAGGCGACGGCCGTGGACACCAGCACGATCGGGTTGACCGCGGGCGCGGCCAGCAGGAAGGCCAGCGCCGCCGACGGTGCCACCCCCTGGCCGATCAGCCGCCGGGCCACGGGAACGGAGGCGCACTCGCAGCCGGCGAGCACGATCCCGGAGGCACCCGCCACGCCGACCGCGGCCGACTCCCTGCGCGGCAGCACGGCCCGCAGCACCTTGGCAGGCACGAACGCCGCGATCGCCCCGCTCAGCAACACCCCGAGCACCAGGAACGGCAGGGCCTGCACGCCGATCGCCACGAAGACCGTCGACGCGGTGCGCAGTGCCGGCACGTCGAACGCCTCGCGCAGCCAGTTCTGGCCTACGATCGCGAGGACGAGCAGTGCGCACAGCACCTGCATCGAGGTGACGCGCCACCGGCCCCCTGCGCGACGCGGGTTGTCGACAACGGTTTCCATGACGGTCTTCATCGTGCCAGGCCCGCACCCTCGCCCGGCCACGGCCGGGCACCGTGCTGGGTGCTCAGGCCTCGACGATCTCGGAGCGCACCTGGGAGGCGGTGGACACGACGAGCATCAGCAGGGTGCCCAGCGGTGCGGGGTCGAGTCCCTGCGCCGGGAAGGCGTACCGCAGCGTCACGTCCATGCCCGACTCGTTGTGCACGATGCCGAGCGTGCCGAACAGGCCCTGCCCCGCACGCTCGGCCACGACGGCGGCCAACGTCGGGTCGTCGGGCAGGTCCCAGGCCACGACGCAGGTCAGGCTCAGCACCAACAGCCCGTCGGCCAGACGCATCGCCTGCACGACGCACGGCACGTCGGAGTGTTTGAACGTGAGCGTGCCGTCGTCGTCGACCTGCACGTCGAGGTAGGTCTCGAGCGCGTCCTTCGCGGAGGCCAGCAGCTCGGCCGTGTCGGCGGCCTCGGTGGTCATGCGGTGTCCTTCCCGGTGTCGTCGGTGGCGGCCGTGCCGTCGTCACCGCTCTGGTCGACCGCGCCGCCGAACCGGCGATCGCGTTTGGCGTACTCGAGACACGCGTCCCACAGCTGGGTGCGGTCGAAGTCGGGGAACAGGGTGTCCTGGAAGACGAACTCGGCGTACGCCGACTCCCACAGCAGGAAGTTCGACGTGCGCAGTTCGCCGGAGGGACGGAGGAACAGGTCCACGTCCGGCATCTCCGGCTGGTACAGGTACTTCGCGATGGTGCGTTCGTCGACCTTGTCGGGGTTGATCTCGCCCGCGGCGGCGGCCTGCGCGATGCGCCGCGCGGCGTCGCCGATCTCGGCCCGGCCGCCGTAATTGACGCACATGGTCATGTTCATGCGCGTGTTGTGCTTGGTCTTCTCCTCGGCCGCCTCGAGTTCGGAGATGACACTGCGCCACAGTTTCGGCCTGCGTCCGGCCCACCGGATGCGCACGCCGATCGAGCCGAGGTAGTCGACCTGGCGGCGGATCGTGTCCCGGTTGAAGCCCATCAGGAAGCGCACCTCGTCGGGACTGCGTTTCCAGTTCTCGGTGGAGAAGGCGTACACCGACAGCCATTTCACGCCCAGTTCGACCGCGCCGCTGGCCACGTCGATCATCACGTGTTCGCCGCGTTTGTGCCCTTCGATCCGGGGCATGCCGCGCTGGTTGGCCCACCTGCCGTTGCCGTCCATGACGAGGGCGACGTGGTTGGGCACCAGTTCGGGCGGAATCGCGGGCGGCCGCGCCCCCGAGGGATGCGGGTCAGGCGCCCGCGTCTCCCTGATCGCCGCCGTGTCGCGCGCCTTCCGCCGCACCTGCCACCTCCGCCTCGCCGGGTCCCGTCTCCCGCGCCACCGTCTCCGCCACCGTGTCGGCGGGCGTGTCACGGGATCCCGGTCCTGTGTCGTTCGTGTGTTCCGCGTCGTCGCCCGGAGCCTGCCGGGCGCGTGTGTCCGACCCTAACGCGGCGGTCAGCGGTGCCTCGCGGGCACGGCGTTCGACGAACGGCAGTGACCGCAGCTGGCGTTCCAGGTGCCACTGCAGGTGTGCGGCGACGAGGCCGCTCGCGTCGCGGCGCACGGCGTGGGTGGTGTCCTCGGCGGTGTCCCAGTCGCCGTGCAGCAGCGCGGCCATGAGCAGGAGCACCTCCGGTGCGGGGTGGACCGAGCCGGGGATGCGGCAGCGGGTGCACAGCAGCCCGCCCGCCTGGACGTTGAAGGCGGCATGGGGTCCGTGTTCGCCGCAGCGGGCACATTCGGTGAGCGCGGGCTCCCAGCCGGCGAACGCCATCGCGCGCAGCAGGAAGGCGTCGAGCACGAGGGAGGCGTCGCGACCGCCGTCGGCCAGTGCCCGCAGTGCCCCGCACACCAGCAGGTACAGCTTGAGCGCGGGTTGTTCCTCCTCGGCGGCCAGGCGGTCGGCGGTCTCGACGATCGCGGCCGCGGCCGTGTAGGCCTGGTAGTCGCCGACGATCGGCAGTGCGAACGCGTCGACAGTCTGCACCTGGGTGACCACGTCGAGGGTGCGGCCGGTGTAGAACTGCACGTCGACGTGGCCGAACGGTTCGAGCCGTGCGCCGAATCGGGACGTCGTGCGGCGGACACCCTTGGCCACGGCGCGCACCTTGCCGTGGCGCCGGGTGAGCAGGGTGATGATGCGGTCGGCCTCACCGAGCTTGTGCACACGAAGCACGACGCCGGTGTCCCGATACAGACTCACCGGGACATGATCCCACGCTTCCCCGACACGACCGGGCCGCCGGCGCGGTCAGAACGCCGGTTTGGTGGAGATCACGTACGTCTTGGCCACCAGGTCGTGCCACCCGCGCCGGCCGCGGGGGTCGAACACCGGCGAGAGGAAGTACAGCAGCAGCGCCGCCGAACCGAGGTACAGAAGGATGTTCAGTACGCCCAGCCCCGGCACCAACAGTGCCCGGCTCATGGCGGGTCCGGCACCGAGGCCGCTGCCGTGGGCGCTCGACGACCGGGTGACCACCCGCAACCCCATGATCTTCTTGCCGAACGTGCGCCCACGTTTCCCGAGGCCGATGGCCTCGTAGATCATCATGATCAGCGGGTACAGCACGGCGTAGCCGCTCGTGATCGTCGCGGAGGTCCCGAAGACCCCGGAGTCGCGGCCGAAGATGATCGCCAACGGCAACAGGACGGCACTCACGACGGCGCCGACCATCACGATGTCCAGCAGCCGGGCGAGGAACCGGTACATCAGGGATGCCAGTTCCAGTGGCGCGCCGCCGTCGAACTGGATCCGCGCGCCGGGCACCAGCACGGTCGCCTCGCCGGGTTTGCGGGGCGGCATCGGCATGCCGTACCCGGGTCCACCGCCGTAGCCGGCCTGCTGCGGCATGCCGTGAGGTACCGGTTGGTGGGGCGGCACCCCGTAGGGCTGCTGGGCCTGGGGTTGCTGTCCGTACGGCTGCTGTCCGTACGGTTGCTGCCCGTGCGGAGGTTGGCCGTAGGACTGCTGTCCGTACGGCTGACCATGAGGCGACTGTCCCTGGGGAGGCTGTCCCTGGGGTGGTTGGCCGTACGGGTGCTGTGGCGGCTGTGGTTGGGGCTGGCACCCGCAGGCCCGGCCTGCGGGTGCCAGCCGTGTTCATGCGAACCGGGATGCGTCACCGGATCTCCCCCTCATCACGCGTCATCGGCAACCGCCGGTCGGGCTCATCGGCACCGCCGGTCAGGCGGATCGGAACCATGCGCCGGCAGGAAGGCCGCGAAACACCCACCACGCCGCCGTCAGCACGACCAGTCCGATGGTCAGGGTCGTACCCGCCTTGCCTGCCGGCCACCATCGCGCGGCACGTCCGGTCTCCCATCGCGCCAGGGCCGTCAGCACAGCCACGACCAGCGGCAGCACGATCACGACGGCGTACGCGTTGTGCCCGACCGACGCGACGATGTCACCGTGCAACAGGTCCCCGAGAGCGCGGCTGCCGCCGCAGAACGGGCAGTCCACTCCGGTGAGGGCGCGGAACCAGCAGGGCAGTGCGAGCGCCCCGGTGCCCAACGCGAACCCGCAGAGCAGACCACCGCCCGCGAGTGCCGGCGTGACACGCATGGCGTGCCACGGCCGGGCCGCGCGCGGGGTCGTCATGTCAGTAGTTGATCGGCTTGGTCGAGATCACGTACGTCTTGGCGGCCTTGTCGTGCCAGCCCTGGCGTCCCTGCTCGTCGAAGAACGGCGACAGCACCATCAGGGCGGACACGATACTGCCGAGGCACGGGATCAGCCCGGGAGCGATCATCACCGCGATGCGGGTGAACGACGTCCCGCTGCCCACCGCGGCCGTTCCGTGCGTGGCGCTGAGTTCGGTCACCACACGAAGGCCGGCCACGCTCTTACCCACGGTCGCGCCGCGAGTGCTGATCATGAGCCCTTCGTAGAGGATCATGGCGATCGACGACAGCGGCGCCACAATGAGTGAGATCCACCACATGTCCGGGTCCGACGCGACCACCGCAAATTGCAGAATCATCATCAGAATCCCGAACGGGAGGCCGATGATCAGGCCGTCGACAACCCGCGCCAGGAAGCGGCTGCCCATGGTGCCCAGCACCAGCGGGCCGGTGTTCGGGAACTGGATCTGCGCGCCGGGCACGATGATCCGCGCCTGACCGGCCACCATCTGGCCGCTCCCGAAGCCGCCCGGCTGCTGTCCGGGGAACCCACCGGGCTGCCCGTACGGTTGCTGGCCGTACTGCTGCTGCCCGTACGGTTGCTGGCCGTACTGCTGTTGGCCGTAGGGCTGCCCGTACGGCTGCTGGCCGGGCACACCCTGCTGCTGGAAACCACCGGACTGGGGGTTCTGCTGGCCCGGGTTCTGCTGGCCGGGGTTCTGCTGCGGGAATCCGCCCGACTGCGGCCCGGGGTACTGACCCTGGCCGGGCTGCGGCTGGCCGTAGGGCTGCTGGCCGTAGGGGTTCTGGTTGTACGGGTTGGTCATGCGGGGCTCCCCCTTGTGGCGACGATCGCGCGAGAGAGTACCTCACACGACAAGCGCCGGTGAGCGCCCCGGACGACGCCACGCCATGATCGCCCGAAAGATCAGTAATGCACCGGTTCGGTCGAGATCACGTAGGCGCCGACAGCCTTGTCCTGCCATCCCTGCCGGGCCATCTCGTCGAAGAACGGCGAGACCGAGACGAGCACTGTGACGAACCAGCCGACACACGGCAGCAGGCCCGGCAGTGTCACGACCGCCGCCCTGGCCAGCCCCACACCGAGACCGGGACCTGCCTTGCCCAGAGCAGCCGCACGGCGCGTCACCACACGTACGCCCACCGCCCGCTTCCCGACCGTCGCACCGCGTAGCCCGATCAGCAGTCCTTCGTAGACCCACGCGACGAGGATCGCCCCGGGCACCACGAACAGCAGGACCCACCACCGCCGTGGTTCCGGGACCACCACGCCCACCAGGAGACCGATGAAGACGACCGTCGCGGGCACACCGATGACGAGCCCGTCGATCAACCGCGCGAGGAAACGCCGCCCCATGGTCGCCAGCACGAGCGGCGCCGATTCCGGGAAGCGGATCCACGCGCCGGGCGTGACGATCTGTGCGGCGTCCGGGTCGCCTGGGTACATCGCTGCGAGTCGTCCCTAGAAGCCGAGCTTGCCGAGTTGTTTCGGGTCGCGCTGCCAGTCCTTCGCGATCTTCACGTGGAGGTCGAGGTAGACCTTCGACCCGAGCAGCGCCTCGATGTGCCTGCGGGCGTTGGCTCCGACCTGCTTGAGGCGGCTTCCCTTGTGGCCCAGGACGATCGCCTTCTGGCTCGAGCGCTCGACGTACACGTGCGCGTAGATGTCGACCAGGTCGTCGCGTCCCTCCCGCGGGAGCACCTCCTCGACCGTGACGGCGATCGAGTGCGGCAGTTCGTCCCGCACCCCTTCGAGCGCCGCCTCGCGGATGAGCTCGGCGATGAGCGTCTGCTCCGGCTCGTCGGTGAGGTCACCGTCCGGGTAGAGCTGCGGCCCCTCGGGCAGTTGCCCGACGAGCACGTCGGCCACCGTCTGTACCTGGTAGCCGTCCACAGCGGACACCGGAACGAGCTCGGCGAAGTCCATCACCTGCTGCAGCGCCAGCAGTTGCTCGGCGACCGCCTCCGGCTTGACGAGGTCGGTCTTCGTCACCAGCCCGACGACGGGGGTGTGCCGCACGATCTTCGCCAGCTCCGAGGCGATGTAGCGGTCTCCGGGACCGATCTTCTCGTCCGCGGGCACGCAGAAGCCCACGACGTCCACTTCGGACCACGTGGACTTGACGACGTCGTTGAGCCGCTCCCCCAGCAGCGTCCGCGGACGGTGCAGACCCGGCGTGTCGACGATGATCAGCTGGGCGTCGTCGCGGTGGACGACGCCCCGGATGGCGTGCCGGGTGGTCTGCGGCTTGTTCGAGGTGATCGCGATCTTCGTGCCGACGAGCGCGTTGGTCAGCGTCGACTTGCCCGCGTTGGGCCGCCCGACGAAGCAGGCGAACCCCGACCGGTGCTCGGGGCCCGTCTCCCGCCATCCCGTGTCCTGGATGCCGGCGGCCCGCAGTTTCGCCTCGAGGTCGCCGCCGCCCTGTTCGCCGCCCTGTTGGCCGCCGTTCTGTTCGCCGCCGCTGTGTTCGCTGCCGTTCTGTTGGCTGCTGCCACCGGTTCCGGCGTCGGTCACCGGACGGTCTCCTGTACCTCGCCCGCAGGGTCGGCCCGCAGCACGGGCGCGTCGTCGGCCATGTCCCGCACGGCCTGCATCGACGCCTCCGGCACGAACGGTTCCGCGGTCACGATCGCCGCGGCCTCGAGCCCCTCGGCCCCGCTGGACACCGCCGCCGCGACCGCGGCCTGCACCGCGGTCAGCTTGAGCGACGGCAGGTCGATCGTCGCCGCGGCGTAGGTGCGGCCATCGGTGTCGCGCACGGCCGCGCCCTCCGCGGCCTGGATCCGCGCCCTGGTCGAGCGGGCCAGGATGACGAGCTTCTCGTCCTCGGGGTCGAGGTCAGGCATGTTCGACGCTCCTATCGGTGTCGCGCTGGTCGCCCACGGCGCCGCCGATCTCGGCGGCGCGGGCGGTGTTCTCCGTCTTGTCGCTGTGGTCGCGATTGCCGGCGGTGCCACCGGTGCTGGTGCCGCCGGGGCTGTCGTCACCGTCGTCCCCGGTGGGCTCCTGCTCGGCCGCGGGACGGACGACCACGGTGGTGATCCGCATGCGGCCGCGGCGGTCCTTGCCGCCTTCGGCCCGCAGGCGCAGTCCTCCGATCTCCGCCTCCGCCCCCGGCAACGGCACCCTGCCGAGACGCTGTGCCATGAGACCGCCGACGGTCTCGACGTCGTGATCGGACAGGTCGACGTCGAACAGCTCGCTCAGATCGTCGACCCCCAGCCGCGCGGAGACGCGCAGGGTGTGCTCGCCGAGCTCCTCCACCTCGGGCCGTTCCTCGGTGTCGGACTCGTCGGTGATCTCGCCGACGATCTCCTCGAGGATGTCCTCGATGGTCAGCAGTCCGGCCGTGCCACCGTACTCGTCGACGGCGATGGCCATGTGATGGCGGGACACCTGCATCTCCTTGAGCAGACTGTCCAGCCGTTTGGAATCGGGGACGAAGTCGACCGGCCCCTTCAGCTCGTCGACGGGCCTGGCGTTGCCGCCCTCGGCCAGCGAGGCCTGTACGAGGTCCTTGAGGTTCACCACGCCGACCACGTCGTCGGCGGTCTCGCCGACAACGGGCAGCCGGGTGAACCCGGTGCGCATCGACAGGGCCAGCGCCTGCCGCACCGTCTTGTCCTGTTCGATCCAGACGATCTCGGTGCGCGGCACCATCACCTCGCGCGCGACGGTGTCGCCGAGCTCGAAGACGGAGTGGATCATCTCACGCTCGTCGGTGCCGACGACGCCGCGTTCGCCCGCGAGGTCGACGATCTCGCGCAGTTCCGCCTCTGTGGTGAACGGGCCTTCGCGGAACCCTTTGCCGGGCGTGATCGCGTTGCCGACGACGATGAGCAGCCGGCTCAACGGCCCCAGCACGGTCCCGAGCACGCGCACGGGGCCCGCGACGATGAGTCCCACCCGGTACGGGTGCTGCCTGCCGATGGTGCGCGGCCCGACGCCGACGAGGACGTAGCTGACCAGGACCATGATCGCGCCGGCGCCGGCCACCGACGACCAGTCCTCCTGGAACCAGCGCAGGCCGACGACGGTCACCAACACGGTGGCCGTCAGCTCACAGGCAAGCCGCAACAGCAGCAGCAGGTTGATGTGCCTGCTGCGCTCGTCGATGATCGCCACGAGGTGCCGGGCGCCGACGCGGCCGGCCCGGATCATGCCTTCGGCACGCGCCCTGGACACCGAGCTCACCGCGGCGTCCGCGGCGGCGAACAGGCCGCCCAGCAACACGAGTGCGACGGCCAGTACCAAGGCCGCGGTACTGCTCACGACTGCTCCCGGTCCGCCCCTCCGTCGAGCCCGGCGGCACCGAGCAGACGGTCGTCGGCACTGCGCTGGGCTTCCCTGCGGGACGCCTCGAGGCGCGCGGCCTGGTAGTCGGCCAGGATGCGGTTCTGCAGGCCGAACATCTCGCGTTCCTCGGCGGGCTCGGCGTGGTCGTAGCCGAGCAGGTGCAGCGTGCCGTGGACGGTGAGCAGGTGCAGCTCGTCCATCAGCGAGTGGCCCGCCTTCTTGGCCTGGTCGCGCGCGAACGCCGGGCACAGCACGATGTCACCCAGCAGCGCCGCGGTGTCCTCCGGCGCGTCCGGGCGCCGGGTGCCGTCCATCTCGTCCATGGGGAAGGCCATGACGTCGGTCGGACCGGGCAGGTCCATCCACCGCTCGTGGAGGTCCTCCATGACGTCGAGGGTCACCAGCAGCACCGACAGTTCGGCGAGCGGGCTCACCTCCATCTGGTCCAGCGCGAACCGGGCGGCCGAGACGATCGACTCCTCGTCGACGCCGACCCCGGACTCGTTGGCGATCTCGATGCTCACGCGCGATCCTCGCTGTGCTTGCCGTTCCCCGTCGAGCGGGGCCTGCGGCGTTCCTCGGTGCCGTTCCGCGACGGCGTGTTCCCGTCGGCCGCGTCCTGCGTGGCCTGCCACTTCTCGTACGCGTCCACGATGTCCCCGACGAGCTTGTGCCGCACGACGTCGTTGCTGGTCAGCGACGAGAAGTGCAGGTCCTCCACGCCTTCGAGGATCTCGCGCACGATGCGCAGGCCGCTGCGCTGCCCGCCGGGCAGGTCGACCTGGGTGATGTCGCCGGTCACCACGACCTTGGAGCCGAACCCGAGCCGGGTCAGGAACATCTTCATCTGCTCGGGCGTGGTGTTCTGCGCCTCGTCAAGGATGACGAAGGCGTCGTTGAGGGTCCGTCCGCGCATGTAGGCCAGCGGGGCGATCTCGATGGTGCCGGCCTGCATCAGCCGCGGGATGGACTCGGGGTCGACCATGTCGTGCAGCGCGTCGTACAGCGGCCGCAGGTACGGGTCGATCTTCTCGTGCAGGGTGCCCGGCAGGTAGCCGAGCCGCTCCCCTGCCTCCACGGCGGGCCGGGTCAGGATGATGCGGTTGACCTGCTTGGCCTGCAGCGCCTGCACCGCCTTCGCCATGGCCAGGTACGTCTTGCCGGTACCGGCGGGTCCGATGCCGAAGACGATCGTGTGCTTGTCGATCGCCTCCACATAACGCTTCTGGTTGAGCGTCTTCGGCCGGATCGTGCGGCCGCGCCGGGAGACGATGTCCAGGCTCAGGACCTCGGCGGGCGACTCGGCGTTGTCCGCGGCGAGCATGCCGACGGTGCGCCGCACGGTGTCGGGCCCGACCTGCTGGCCCTTCGAGGCCAGCGTGGACAGTTCGGCGAAGACCCGCTCGGCGAACGCGACCTCGGCAGGCTGTCCGGTCAGCGTGACCTCGTTACCTCGGACGTGCACGTCGGCGTGGAGAAGCTCCTCGGCGACACGCAGGTTCTCGTCACCCGACCCGAACAACGCCAGGGTGGCCGTGTCGGGAATGGGGAACTTGGAGCGTGCCTGGTCGCCGCCGGTGTCGGTAGTCTGCTGCGGAACGGTTCCGGCCACGTGGCCTCGGGCCTGCCTTCTGCACGTGTCGTGCCGATTGGGGGTCGATGTCTGCCTGTCATGCTAACGGCCGGACCCGCACCCGGTCGCCCGGATTCACCCGCGGCCCGGTCTGCGCCGGCGTGCTCGCCGGTGGCCGTGCGGAGCGCCGATCGGACGGCGATCGGCCACAGGTCGTGCTACCCCGCGTAACGCCCGAAGTGCCCCAACTGTTCCCCGCCGAGCACGTGGGCGTGCACGTGGAAGACGGTCTGCCCCGCGTCGGAACCGGTGTTGAACACGACGCGGTAGCCGCCGTCGACGAGGCCTTCGAGTTCGGCGACGCGATGGGCCGTCGTGATCACCTCGGCGAGCAGCGCCGGATCGGCTGCGGCCAGTTCGCCGACGTTGCGGTAGCGCGTCTTGGGCACGACCAGGACGTGGGTCGCCGCCTGCGGGCTGATGTCGCGGAAGGCCAGCGTCGTGTCGGTCTCGTGGACGATCTCGGCGGGAATCTCCCTGGCGATGATCCGCTCGAACAGGGTCTCGGACGGGTCGGGCTCGGTCATGCCGGGAACTGTAGCGCGCGGGTCCGACACGGTCCGACGACCGTGCAGCGGGAAGTGTGCGCGGTGGGAAAGGTCGTGTGGAAAGGCCGTGTGGGAAGGGTGCACGGAAAGAACGGACGGGGCACGCGGGACCGACGGGAGACCGAGCGTTCCGCTTGCCGAAACACCGCGGCGCGGGTGGAGCGTGGGGGACGCGCTCCACCCGCGGCCGCGGCTCCGCCGGGCCGAGGGGGAGGTGCCCGGCGTGATCTCGGTGAGGTCTCGGCGTTGTCGCTCGGTCCTGGGCACGCGTCGTGGCGCGCCCCGGTCGTTAACCAGCGTAACGGTTCGCCAGGGGATCAGCGAGTACGTCGACCGCTCGTCGTCGGCGTGATTCGGTGAGCGGTCACCAACGTGCGGTCAGCGCGCCCAGAGTGCCGAGGGCCACAGCGCCCGCGGTCGACGTGCGCAGCACCGTCGGCCCGAGTCGGACGCCCACGGCGCCGGCATCGGTCAATGCGGCCAGCTCCTCGCCGGTGACGCCGCCCTCGGGGCCGACGACGAGGTACACGTCGCCGTGGTCGGGCAGCGCGACGTCCTTGAGGCCGACCTCGGCGGTCGCCTCGAGCAGGTACGCCCCCGCGGCGGTCGACAGGCGCGCAGCCAGTTCCACCGTGGTGACCGGCTCGGGCACGTCGGGCACGCGGCCACGGCGGGCCTGCTTCGCGGCCGCACGCGCGGTGGTGCGCCATTTGGCCAGTGCCTTGGCGCCGCGCGGACCGTCGTCCCAGCGGGCGACGCTGCGTGCCGCCTTCCAGGGCAGCACCGCGTCGGCGCCCGCCTCGGTGGCCAGTTCGACCGCGAGCTCACCCCGGTCGCCCTTGGCCAGTGCCTGCACGACCGTCACCCGCAGCGCGGGTTCCGGATCCTGACGCCTGGCGAGGACGGTGACCTCGAGTGTGGGGTGTCTGCCCGGTTCGACAGCGTCCACGACGCAGTCGGCGAGCCCGCCGCGGCCATCGGCGAGCGTCAGCCGTTCGCCCGCGCGGGTGCGGCGCACCGTCACCGCGTGGCGGGCCTCGTCGCCGTCGAGCACGGCGCTGTCTGCCGCAGGCAGGTCGTCGACGAGGAACACCGGCGGCGTCGACCCCGGCGCCTCCGGCACGTCGTGGGTGTCCGGCCCCTCGGCCATCGTCACCGCTTGGAACGCAGCTTCGAGAACAACCCGCTGTGCTTGGCGCCGCTGCCCGCGAGCTCGGGAGCCTCCTCACCGCGCAGCTTGGCCAGCTGGCGCAGGAGTTCGGCCTGCTCCTCGTCGAGCTTCGACGGGACCACGACGTCGACGTGGACGTGCAGGTCACCGCGTCCGTCGACGCGGCCCGACGAGCGCAGCCGCGGCATGCCCTTGCCGGTCAGCACGAGTTCGGTCTCGGGTTGCGTGCCCGGCTCGATCTCGACGTCGACCTCGCCGTCGATGAGCGTCTCCAGGGGAACCGAGGCGCCCAGCGCGGCGCTCGTCATCGGGATCCGCAACCGGCAGTGCAGCTCGTTGCCCTGGCGCTCGAAGACCTCGTTGGGTTCCTCGTCGACCTCGACGTAGAGGTCACCGGCGGGACCACCGCCGGGGCCGACCTCGCCCTGTCCGGACAGCCGGATGCGCATGCCGTCGCCGACGCCCGCCGGGATCTTGGCCGTGACCGTGCGCCGCGCACGCACCCTGCCGTCCCCACTGCACTTGCGGCACGGGTCGGTGATGATCTCGCCAAGGCCCTGGCACGCCGGGCACGGCCGGGCCGTCACGACCTGGCCGAGGAACGAGCGCTGCACCGACTGGACCTCGCCCTGGCCGCCGCACGTGTCGCACGTGGTGACCGAGCCGCCCTCCGCCATTCCGGCGCCGCGGCACAGGTCGCACAGCACCGCGGTGTCGACGGCGATGTCCTTGTCGATGCCCGTCGCGCATTCCTCGAGCCTCAGCCGCAGCCGGATGAGCGCGTCGGAACCGGGCTGCACCCGGCTGCGCGGGCCACGACCCCTGCCACCGCCCGCGGCGGCGCCGAAGAAGGCGTCCATGATGTCGCCGAGCCCGCCGAAGCCGCCGAACGGATCGCCGCCGCCGCGGCCACCCGCCGCACCGGCACCGCCGTCCATGGGGTCACCGCCCAGGTCGACGATCTTGCGCTTCTGGGGGTCGGACAGCACCTCGTAGGCCGTGGTCACCTCGCCGAACTTCTGCTGCGCGTCCTCGGACGGGTTGACGTCGGGGTGCAACTCACGCGCGAGCTTGCGGTAGGCCCGCTTGATCTCCTGGTCGCTCGCGTCTTTCGACACGCCCAGAATTCCGTAGTAGTCCCTCGCCACCGTTTCGACGTCCTCCTAGTACCGCACCCGGGTCCGGTGTCAGCTTCCGGCCAGGATCTGGCCCACGTAATTGGCCACCGCGCGCACCGCGGCGATCGTCCCGGGGTAGTCCATCCGCGTGGGACCGACCACT
>Ga0079224_100002005_pt1 | contig 24264 bp, 23 predicted proteins | sample Stecom2015_FD_80414 | JGI IMG/M metagenome (GOLD analysis project Ga0079224, IMG submission 80414) | Agricultural soil microbial communities from Utah to study Nitrogen management - Steer compost 2015 | ecosystem: Environmental > Terrestrial > Soil > Agricultural land | place: USA: Utah... | reverse complement strand
GCGTTCAGCGCGGCGCACGTCACGCGCGACGCGGCCTTCATGATGTACGTCGAGCCCGCCATCCGTGCGAGCACCTCGCCGACGCCTTCGAACTTGCCGATCGGCAGGTTGAACTGGCGGCGGATCCGCGCGTACGCGCCGCTCGCGTAGACCGACGCCATCGCGCCGCCGAGCGCGTTGCTCGGCAGCACGATGCCGCGTCCGGCCGCGAGCTGCTGCACGAGCATCCGCCAGCCGAGACCCGCGTTCTTCGGTCCGCCGATGATGTAATCGACCGGCACGAAGACGTCCTTGCCGCGGGTCGGCCCGTTCTGGAACGGGATGTTGATCGGGAAGTGCCTGCGTCCGATCTCGACGCCGGGCAGGTTAGCGGGGATCAGCGCGGCCGTGATGCCGTACTCGTCCTGATCGCCGATCAGATGCTCGGGGTCGTAGAGCTTGAACGCGAGCCCGATCACGGTCGCGATCGGCGCGAGCGTGATGTAACGCTTGTCCCAGTTGAGGCGAATGCCGATGACTTCCTTGCCGTCGAACGTGCCTTTGCACACGACGCCCGTGTCGACGAGCGCCGTCGCGTCGGAGCCGACCCGCGGCGACGTCAGCGCGAAGCACGGGATTTCCTTGCCTTGCGCGAGCCGCGGCAGCCAGTAGTCCTTCTGCTCCTCCGTGCCGTAGTGGAGCAGGAGCTCCGCCGGGCCGAGCGAGTTCGGAACGCCGATCGTCGAGGCCGCCGTCGCGTTCCGCGACGAGATCTTTTGCAGCACCATCGACACGGCGAGCGGCGAGAAGCCGAGGCCGCCGTAGCGCTTCGGGATGATCATCGCGAAGAAGCGCTGCTCGAGCAGGTAGTCCCACACGGCGCGCGGCATGTCCGCGAGCTCGTGCGTGATCTGCCAGTCGTCGAGCATCCTGCAGAGCGTCTCGGTCGGCCCGTCGAGGAACGCCTGCTCCTCGTCGGTCAGCCGAGGGGCGGGCAGGCTCCGCAGCCGGCTCCAGTCCGGCGCACCGGAGAAGAGCTCGCCCTCCCACCAGACGCTGCCGGCCTCGAGCGCGTCCTGCTCGGTCTTCGACATCGACGGCAGCATCCTGCGGTACGCGTCGAGGATGCGGCGCGTGATGTGCTCGCGGCGAAAGCCCTCGGCGTTCAGCGATGCGAACGCGGCGAACACGACGATGAGCAGGAGCTTGAAGAGCCAGTTGCCGTCCCCGAAGAGCAGATAGGCGACGAGCAGCACGCCGAGGACGACGGTGGCTGTGCGTAGCGTCGCTCGCTGGTAGGCGAGCGTGACGGGCACGGCGACAAGCAGAATCAACCAGAGCAACGTTTCCACAATCGTCCTCTCGAGTTCCGATCGGTTGGAGATCAGAGAAGATCGGTCACCCCGTCGCGCTCCTCGCGAAGCTCGTTGTCGGTGATGCGGATCTTCTCCCGTGCGAAATCGTCGAGATCGAGGCCCTGCACGATCTCGTAGCGGCCGCCGCTGCAGCGCACCGGGTACGAGAACACGACCCCTTCGGCGATGCCGTAGCTGCCGTCCGACGCGACCGCCATGCTGACCCAGTCGTCGCCCGTGCCGAGCGCCCAGTCACGCATGTGATCGATCGCGGCCGATGCGGCGGATGCGGCCGACGACGCGCCTCGCGCCTTGATGATCGCGGCGCCGCGTTGCTGGACCGTCGGGATGAACTCGTCGCGGTACCACGCCTCGGGGACCTGCTCGAGCGCCGGGCGGCCGTTTACGGTCGCGTGCGCGAGGTCCGGAAATTGCGTGGCCGAATGGTTGCCCCAGATGATCACGCCGCGGACCGCCGACACGTGCACAGAGGTCTTCGCCGCAAGCTGCGCCTTCGCGCGGTTGTGATCGAGGCGCGTCATCGCGGTGAAGTTGCGCGGGTCGAGCCCCTTCGCGTTCTCGCGTGCGATGAGCGCATTCGTGTTGGCCGGGTTGCCGACGACGAGGACCTTGACGTCGCGGCTCGCCGCCGCGTCGAGCGCTCTGCCCTGCGCAGAGAAAATCTTGGCGTTCTCGAGCAGCAGGTCTTTACGCTCCATCCCCGGACCCCTCGGCTTCGCGCCGACGAGGAGCGCATAGTCGGCATCGCGGAACGCGGTCTCGGCCTGGTCGGTCACGACGATGCCGTGCAGCGCATCGAACGCGCAGTCCTCGAGCTCCATCGCGACGCCGTTGAGCGCGCCGAGCGCCGGTGTGATTTCGAGCAGCTGCAGGATCACCGGCTGATCCGCGCCGAGCATCTGCCCGGACGCGATGCGGAACGCGAGCTGGTAGCCGATCTGACCCGCGGCACCGGTGATGGCGACGCGGACGGGTTTCTTCGTGGAAGTGCTCATCGGTCGTCGTGAAGCTCTTGGCTGATGATGGTACGAATCGGAAGCGCATCGGGAATGCGCAACTGCCGAAATAGTAGCACGCGGCGGCGAGCCGCCCGGTTCGCGAGCGCCGTGCCGCTCAGCCCGCCGCGTCGTCGCGTGCCGCCTTGAGACCGTGCTTCTTCAACAGGCCCCGCAGCTGGTGATAGCTCAGGCCGAGCAAACGCGCGGCGACGGTCTGCTTGTACTTGGCACGCTCGAGCGCTTCCGCGAGCGTTTCGCGCTCGAACTCGGCGACCGCGGTCCTGAAATCGAGCGGCCATCGGGCCGCGCCGTCGCGCCGGCGTCCGGCACCGTTACCCCGCGGTAAATCGGCGGGCGAAACGGGCTCCGACGAGTCTTGCTCCGGTTCCGCCGGCCGCCACATCTCGCGCAGCGGCCCGAACGGCGACGCGAACGGATCGAAGATGATTTTGCGGATCGGCTGCTCGGGGTCCTCGGCGCGGTATACGCTCCGTTCGACCGCGTTCTTGAGCTCCCGGACGTTACCCGGCCAGTCGTACTCGACGAGCGCCGCCGCCGCCTCCGGGGCAAAGCCGGGGAAAAAATCGCGCTTCAGCTCGCTCGTGACGTTGACCGCGAAGTGATACGCGAGCTTCGGAATGTCCTCGCGCCGCGCGCGCAGCGGCGGCACGTGGATCACGTCGAACGCGAGGCGGTCCATCAGGTCCGCACGGAACCGGCCCTCTGCCGCGAGGCGCGGCAGATCGGCGTTGGTCGAGCCGACGACGCGGACGTCGGTCTTGATCGTCTTCGTGCCGCCGACCCGCTGAAACTCGCCGTACTCGATCACGCGCAGGATTTTCTCCTGCATCCTGAGCGGGATCGTGCCGAGCTCGTCGAGCACGAGCGTGCCGCCGTCGGCCTGCTCGAAGCGGCCGATGTGCGTGCGCGACGCCCCGGTGAACGCACCCGCTTCGTGGCCGAAGAGCTCGGACTCGAGCAGGGTCTCGGTGAGCGCCGCGCAGTTCACCTTGACGAGCGGCCGGTCCCAGCGCTCGGACAGATAATGCAGGCGTGACGCAATCAGCTCCTTGCCCGTGCCCCGTTCGCCGACGACGAGCACGGGCTTCGATAGCGGCGCCGCGCGCGATACGTGCTCGAGCATCGACAGAAACGCCGGGGATTCGCCGATCAGCTGGGAATCGCTGCGGGACGGGGCCATGGGCGCGAATTACACCAAGAGTTCGCGGGCTGTGCCAACAGTTAGCCGACACGCTCTGCCTCGTCGGTGCGCGGGCGGTCGGCCCGCTCGAAAATTCGCGTGGAAACAAGAGCTTGGAGGGCTACGGCGGCTTGGCACAAAAGCTGCTCAATGGGGGCCACGGCAGGTTTCGGGCCTCGTGCCTTACGCCAACCGCGGACCGGGGCCGCGGCTAGCGCGAAGCCGGCACTGAGAAGTATCGATGAGGAACAAACGATGGGCATTTTTTCGCGCTTTTCGGACATCGTGAACTCGAACATCAACGCGATCCTCGACAAGGCGGAGGACCCCGAGAAGATCGTCCGCCTGATGATCCAGGAGATGGAGGAGACGCTGGTCGAGGTGCGCTCGGCCGCGGCCCGGGCGATCGCGGACAAGAAGGAGCTCGCCCGCAACCTGGCCACGCTCGAGCGCGAGGCGAAGGATTGGGAGAGCAAGGCGGAGCTCGCGATCGACAAGGGCCGCGACGACCTCGCGAAGGCGGCGCTCGCCGAGAAGGCGCGCATAGAAGCGTCGATGCGCTCGCTCGAGACCGAGCACCAGACGATCAGCGAGGGGCTCGCGAAGCTCAACGAGGACATCGCCCGGCTCGAGGAGAAGCTCGCGGATGCGAAGGCGCGCCGCAACGCGATCCTTGCCCGGCATCAGACTGCCGCGAAGCGGCTCGAGGTCCGCAAGCGCTTGCACGACTATCGGATCGACGACGCGTTCGTCCGGTTCGAGCAGTTCGAGCGGCGCATGGAAGGGTTCGAGGCGCAGGTCGAGGCGTATGATCTCGGCGGTAAGAAGGATCTGAAGCGCGAGTTCTCGGAGCTCGAGGCGTCCGAGGCGATCGAGCAGGAGCTCAGGAGGCTGAAGTCTCGGCGAGCCGAGAAGCAGCGCGGATCCGGCGAGAACGTCTAAGCGGCTCCGCTCATGAGCATGACACCGTGGCTAATGGCGATGACGACCCTCTTCATGGTCGTCGTCCTGCCGATCATCGTCGTGATGCACTATGTCACGAAGTGGAAGGCGACGCGGGGATTGTCTCGAGAGGAGCAGGCGATGCTCGAAGAGCTGTGGAAGGCGAGCCAGTCGATCGATAGCCGCCTGAACACGCTCGAGACGATCCTCGACGTTCAGCAACCCGACTGGAAGAAGAAGACGTGAGGCATGCCGCGGCCGCCGCCGGAGGCGCATACCGGCATCGAGGATGTCATGACCTACACGAGGATCCGCACGTGAAGGACCTGCACGGCAACCGTTTGTACCGCAACTCCGAGAAGGGAATGATTTTCGGAGTATGCGCAGGCCTCGCCGACTACTTCGGCTTCGACGTGACGATCGTGCGCGTGCTCGTCGTGCTCGGCGCGCTGTTCTTCCCTGGCCCGCTCGTCGTCGTCGGCTACCTGGTCATGGCGCTGCTCCTGCCGAAGCAGTCGGGACCGATGCGGACGATGCTCGACGAGCACGAGGAGGAGGTGTGGCGAAGCATCCGCGCCGAGCCGCACGCGACGCTCGGCTCGCTGCGGCACCGCTACAGGGAGCTCGAGAGCCGGCTGCAGCGGCTCGAGAAGTACGTGACGTCGGAGCGCTATCAGCTCGATCGCGAGTTCGAGCGCCTGCGCGATTGACGTCGATATGACGGCAGGCGGCCCCGCGACATGCGCGGCCGCCGCGTGCGAAAGGGCTGTCGGATGGGCGAAGAGGTTGTCATCGTGTCCATCGTCTTCGGATCGATCGTAACCATCGTCGCGCTCGCAGTCTTCCACAACGTCTGGAAGACCAGCGCCAAGATGAAGGCGCTGCGCGCCGCTCAGCACGACGAGGACGGGCACCTCGCGCTGCTTGCGCGCCTCGAGGAGCGAATCGAGGTGCTCGAGCGGATCGTGACGGACGAGAAGCTCGAATCGAGGCGGCGCTTCCGCGAGATGTGAGGTACGTTACTCGGGATTTGCCGCGCGGTACGCGCGCAGCTGCTCGTCGAACGCCGCGGCGACCGTCTCCATCTCGCTGACCGCGGCGTTGTGCCGCTGGATCATCAGCGCTTTGAACTCTTCGGTCGCGTTGTCGCCGGCGACCTCGATCTCGTCGTTGACGCAGGCGATGTACTCCCTCATCGCCTCCATGTACGCCATGATTTCTTCCCGCGCACGTACCATCTCCTCCATCGTCGCGGTTGCGCCGTCCGGCACCTCGACCACCGACGGCGTCTCGCAGGCGAGCGTTGCGGTCGCGAGAAGGAGGCTCGACGCGAGTGCTGCCCCTCCGAGCGCAAGCCGTCTCGACGTCATCATCCGATACTCCCGAAGCCTTGATTGCCGCACGCGACTATAGCGTGTGCGCCGTGTCGCGTCTTGCCCGGCTGCGCGTCTCTATGCGGGCGAAGAGCGCCCGATGCTTGCCGGTGCCTTCCGCCTCGGCGACGAGCATCTCGCCGAACGCGGCGGCGTCGACCGGGTCGCCGAAGAGATGCCCTTGCACGTAATCGCAGTCGTGGCGGCGCAGGAACTCGAGCTGCTCCTCGGACTCGACGCCTTCGGCGACGACGTCGAGCTTCAAACTGTGCGCCATCCGGATGATCGTCGTGACGATCGCCGCGTCGTCGCGATCGATCGCGACGTCGCGGATGAACGACTGGTCGATCTTCAGCGTATCGATCGGAAACTGCTGCAACGCGCTGAGCGACGAGTAGCCCGTGCCGAAGTCGTCGATCGCGAGGTGCAGTCCCATGCCGTAGAGCGCGTTCAGGATCCGAATCGTCCGCGCGGTGTCCTCCATCAGCGTCGTCTCCGTGATCTCGAGCTCGAGAGAGGTCGGCGAGACGCCGTGCGAGCGGAACGTGTCCCGGATTCTCTCGAGGAAGCGCCGCTGGAGAAGCTGGCGAAGCGAGAGATTCACCGATACGCGGCACGGCGACGGCAGCAGGCGCTGCCAGTCGCGGTAGTCCGCGCAGACGCGGTTCAAGACCCAGTCGCCGACCTGCAGGATCAGGTTCGTTTCCTCGGCGAGCGGAATGAAATCCGACGGGTAGACGAGGCCCCGCTCGGGCAGGTCCCAGCGCACGAGCGCTTCGGCGCCCTCGATGCGTCCCGTCTTCACGTTGTACTTGGGCTGATAGTGCAGGCGAAGCTCGTCGCGCTCGAACGCGCGGCGCAGCTTGCTTTTCAGCATCAGCCGCTCGACCGCCGCCGTGCTCATCTCTCTCGAGTAGAACTCGTAGCCGTTGCCGCCTGCCTTCTTCGAGCGATAGAGCGCCGCGTCGGCGTTCCGAATCAGATCGATCGCATTGTCGGCGTCGCGAGGGTAGAGCGCGATGCCGATGCTCGTCGTCATGAACACCTCTTCGCCCTGGGCCTCGAACGGCTTGCCGACGGCGCGGAGCAGCCGGCCCGCGAGCTCGGACATGTCGCGGGCGAACTCGCCCATGTGCTTCGAGCTCGTGACGAGGACAGCGAACTCGTCGCCCGCGAGGCGGCCCGCGACCGAGCCTTCGTCGAGCTCCGCCTGGATCCTGCGGGAGAAGATCTCGAGGCTCGAGTCCCCGACCGCGTGCCCGAACGTGTCGTTGATGTCCTTGAAGCGATCGACGTCGAGGTAGAGCAGCGCGACGTATTGGTTCGAACGTTTCGCCCTGGCGATCGCCTGCTGCAGCAGATGCTGGAACTGCATCCGGTTCGCGATCTTCGTCAGCGGATCGATCAGGGCGAGGTTGCGGATGCGCTGCTCGACGCGTTTCCGGTCCTCGATGTTCTGCAACGCGTAGACGATGCGCTCGGTATCGTTCTCCTCCGCCCCGCTCACGGAAGCGACCGTGAACGAGACCGCGACCGACGAGCCGTCGGCGCGGCGGAACGCGGCTTCGCGGGGGATGCCGGGCGGCGTCGGGGCGCGCTCGTCCGCTCCGCCGCCGGGCAGGATGTCGTCGATGCGACGCTCCGCGAGCTCGCCATCGGCGAATCCGAGCATCGAATGCGCGGCGCGGTTCGCGTGCTCGATCCGTCCATCGGCGTCGGTCACGAGAACGGCGTCCCCGAGCGACGCGACGAGCGTCTCGAGCCGGTTCGCAACGGCGCGCCGTTCGCCGAGGGCGGTCTCCGCCCGGCGCAGCGTCTTGACGAACGACCGCGAGGCGGACCGGGCGAGCACGACGGCCGCAGCGCCTGCCACCGCGACGATGACGAGCAGCGACACGGCGAGCGTTCCCTCGCCGATGCGATCCTCGATGCGCAATAGCAAGAGTGCGACCGCGCAGGCGAACGCGGCAGCCATCACGGCAGCGACGGTCAGAGGATGACTGCGCACACGCATCGAGGTGTTACGGGCTCGGATCAAGGTCGGCTGCTTTGTTTTTGTTATAGTTATTCGGCGGCCACGGGTCCGAACCCGAAATCTTCTCCTTGAGCCAAGAATTGTCCGGAGCGGGCAGCTGGGCCGGTAGTGTACTATCATGGACACGTCTTTGGACACCTTCCGCGCGGATTTCGCTCCGCCGCGGGTGCTCCGGCATGCCCACGTGCAGTCGCTTCTCGGCGGATGGCCGCTGCGTGAGCGGCTCGCCCGTCGACGCGCCCGGGCGATGCTTGCCGTCGCGAATCCCGAGATCCTCGATTGCGGCGACGCGCGCCTCCTCGGATTTCACAGTCCGAGCCGGCCGGCGCCGCGAGGTCTCGTCGTGCTGCTGCATGGGTGGGAAGGATCCGCGGACTCGCGTTACATGCTAGACACCGGTGCGCTTGCGCATCGGCTCGGCTACGACGTCTTCCGCCTGAATTTCCGCGACCACGGGGCGACCCATGCCCTGAACGAAGGCCTGTTCCATTCGTGTCGGCTCGACGAGGTCGTCAGCGCCGTCGCGCGGATCGCCGAGCTGCATCCCGCGCCCAGGACCGTGCTGATCGGCTACTCGCTCGGCGGCAATTTCGCGCTGCGTGTGGCCGCCCGGGCGCGCAGCGCCGGGCTTCACCTCGACCGCGTGATCGCGGTGTGTCCCGTGCTCTGCCCGCATGCCACGATGCGCGCGCTCGACAATGGTCTTTGGATCTACAGACGGCATTTCCTCGGCAAGTGGCGGCGGTCGCTGCTCTTGAAGGCTGCCGCGTTCCCCCACCTCTACGACTTCGGGAACCTGACGCGTTTTCGCACGCTGACCGCGATGACCGAGTTCTTCGTCGAGCGCTACACGGAATTCGGCAGTCTCGGCGAATACCTCGACGGCTACGCGCTGACCGGAGACACGCTGGCCCCCCTCGACGTTCCGACGCGGCTGATCGCGGCGAGCGACGACCCCGTGATCCCGAGCGCCGATCTTGCGCGCATTGCCCGGAGCCCCGCGCTCGAGATCACGCTCGCCCCGGCCGGCGGCCACTGCGCGTTCATCGAGAACCTGCGGCTCGGGAGCTGGCTCGACCGCGAGCTCCTTGCCGAGCTCGATGCGCTCTGAGGCTCAGAGTCCCCGCTTTTCCTCGAACCGCGTCGGCTCGAGGCCGCTCGTCACGTTGATCTCGCCTTCTATCACGGCGCCCACGGCGATCGCGATCGAATGGCCGACGAGGGTGCCGGTCACGCGGCCGGTGCCCGAGATCTCGACGCGGCCGCTCGCGATGACGTCGCCGTCGACCTCGCCGGAGACGACGACGTCGGTCGCCTTGATCGTCCCGGTCCAGCGGCTGCCGGGCGCGAGTGTCACGGAGCCGTCGATGTCGCAGTCGCCGGCTACGGTGCCGCAGAAGACGTAAGGTCCTGCGCCCACGATCCGGCCTACGAGCTGCGTGGACGGCGAGATGAACGTGGTCGGGCCGCTCGCGTTGTCGCCGATGCGGCGCTTGAATGTCGCCATGGACGAACCTCCCGCGTGATCGCGCGCCGAAAGTAGCCGAAGTCGGCGCGCCGCGCGAGGTAGCGTTTCATTTCTCGCGGAAGCCGTAGCCGAGCTCGCGGACGTCCCTGACGAAGCCGTTCTCGAGTCGAATCTGCCGCATCAGCTTTCCGGGTCCGAAGTTGTACGTCCATTCCTCGATCAGGACATCCTCGAGCAGCCCGAGCCCCGGATGGACGTACGATCCGAACGCCGTGACCCTACGGTGCACGACCCGGGACTCGATGGCCACGGGATTCCCGCAGTAGCGCAGCACCTTCACCGCGTGGTCGCCTCGCGAGATGACCCGGTTGCCGCACCGCAGCGCGCTCGCGGATGCCTCGGTACCGAACGCGAGCAGGCCTGCCGCCGCGAGCAGCAGAGCGAGGCGGCGTCTTGCGTTTGCTGTCATCGTGCTCTCCGGTGGCCGCTCGTCCCGGAACGGCTTCGGTACAGCCTACCGGACGGGGCGGGCCGGTTCGAGCGGCTTCCGACGTGCTCGTCTGGCGAACGGCGCCGAAGCCTATAATGGCCCACCGGCGTCGACGAGGAACGCCGCGAATCATTGGACAGGGATCACGGCGTTGACGAAGGTCCGGCTCGATTGGTTGCGGGAACCCGGTATCGGCACTCTCGTTCGGCGGGGGCTGCGGGGGGTCGAAAAGGAGAGCCTGCGGATCACGCCGGACGGGCGTCTCTCGCGCCGCGCCCACCCGGCCGCGCTCGGCTCCGCGCTGACCCATCCGTACCTGACGACCGACTACTCGGAGGCGCTCCTCGAGTTCGTGACGCCGCCTCATCCCACGAACTGGCAGACGCTCGGGTTCCTGACCGACCTGCATGCGTTCGTGCACCGCCGGCTCGACGGCGAGCGGCTCTGGCCGTCGAGCATGCCGTGCGTCGTCAATGCGAACGAGGAGATTCCGATCGCCCATTACGGGACGTCGAACCTCGGCATGATGAAGACCGTGTACCGGCGCGGTCTCGGCTACCGATACGGGCGGGCGATGCAGGCGATCGCCGGCGTGCATTTCAATTACTCGCCGCCGCCTGCGTTCTGGGAGGCGCTCCGGCAGCGCGCACCGAGCGACGTTCCGCTCGAGCGGCTCAAGTCGGAACGACTGATGGCGCTCGCGCGCAACTACCGCCGCCTGTCGTGGCTCGTGATCTATCTCTTCGGCGCGTCGCCGGCATTCTGCAAGTCGTTCCGCCCGGAAGGGGATCCGCTGCTGTCGGAGCTCGATCCGGCGACGTGGTATGCGCCGTACGCGACATCGCTCAGGATGAGCGACATCGGGTATCGCAACTCGACGCAGGCGCGGCTCTGCATTTCGCTCAACTCGCTCGACGATTACGTATCCGGCCTCGCGCGCGCCGTATCGACGGTCGAGCCGAGCTACGAGCGTATCGGCGTCGAGGTGGACGGGGAGTACCGACAGCTCAACCCGTACATCCTGCAGATCGAGAACGAGTACTACTCGGCGATCCGCCCGAAGCCGGCGAAGGGCAAAGACTCCGAGCGGCCGACGGTCGCTTTGCGCCGCCGCGGCGTCGAGTACGTCGAGATTCGCACGCTCGATCTCAATCCGTCGGATCCGGTCGGCGTCAATCAGAACCAGCTGCGCTTCCTCGAAACGCTGCTCGTGTACTGCCTGCTCGCCGACAGCCCGCCTATCGGTGCCGACGAGCAGCGCGAGATCGACGCGCGGGATCTGGCCGCGGCGCGCGAAGGTCGACGGCCGGGACTCCAGTTGCCGCGTGACGGCGGCCGGGTCGAGCTCGCGGCATGGGCGCGCGAGGTGCTCGACGTCCTGCTCGAGGTGGCCGAGCCGCTCGACGAGGACGGCGAGGGATACGTCGCGGCCATCGAAGCGCAGCGCGAGGCCGTCGACGATCCGGCGGCGACTCCGTCGGGTCGGCTGCTCGACGCGTTACGCGCGAGCGGGGAGTCGTTCTTCGAGCACGTGCGCGGCATCGCGGACCGGCACCACGAATACTTCCTTGCGCTGCCGATCGACGCCGCGCGCGAGGCGGAGCTCGACGCGCTCGCGGCGGCGTCGCTCGAGGAGCAGGCCGCGCTCGAGAAGAGCGACGCGCTGCCGTTCTCGGAGTACCTCGCCCGATATTTCTCCGTGGTCTGAGAGGCCGGCACCGGCGTGGCGGCCCGGCGGCACTGGGCGTCGCCGCCCGGTCCGGTGCGTCGGCCCGCTCCATCGAGCCTCCCGGGGCGTAGATGTCTGGGTTGCGGCGGAAAATTGTGAGTCGTTTAACCGCCGTCATGCGGGGTGCCGACGATACTGTCGGCTTTCACGCTCGAGGACGACAGTGAGAACGGCATTCATCGTCGGCGTGCTGCTGGGCCTCGCCGGAATCCTGGCCGCGGCGAAGTACGTTCCCTGGGTGAACCCGCCGCGGCTCCCCTCGCATACGAGCGTCGTCGCGAACGGCGGCCGAGCCGAGACATTCGTGATCCGCCTGCCGGCGGACCGGCTTTCCGCCCAGGGCGGCGCGGCCGTCGGATTGCGCGGTGACGCATTTCCGCCCGGCGCCGTCCTGCCCGAACCGCTGGACGGCGCGCCGCTCCTCGTCGAGCAGTTCAAGGTCCGCGACCGCGAAGGCAACGTGATCGGCGTCGCCGCGCGGCACTGGTCCCAGCCCGGCGGGCAGGCGTCTTCCGCATGGCTTCTCGTGATCCCGAGCCGCGGCGCGCTGCTGCTCGAGGCGGACGGAGAGCCGGCCGGAGCCATCGACGCGGCGCTCGCCGCTGCCGGGCGCGCGTCCGGCAGCGCATGGAGCGGTAGCACGACGGTCGATGTGACGCGGGGCGACAGCGGCCGGATCGTCGGCGGCAGCGGCGAGTTCAACGGGATCGAAGGCCGCTACCGCGAGACGTGGACGGTCACCGGCGTCGGCGATTCCGGAGAGCTCAAGGGCACGATCGAGCTCAGCACCGTGTCCTTCGTAACCGGGTGAGGCGAGTCGTACGATGAAATACGTGTGGATGATGATCGCCGGATGCATCGTCGGCGCGATCCTCGGCGGCGCGTTTCTCCTCTTCAATCCGCTGATCGCGTCCGGAAACCCGAGCCTCGTCGGCTTCGACCGCACGATGCGCTACGCGCTGCCGGACGATGCGCTCGTGCTCACGCATGCTGGCAGCCTTCCGATCGAGCGCAAACCTTTCGACGTCGAGATGCTGTGGGAGTCCGCAATCCGTTCGACGTCGCTCGCAACGCTCGTGCTGCGCGACGAGGAAGGCGGGCCGCACGCGGTCGCGAGCCGGATCACGTCGCCGTCGAAGCGCACCGACCTGCTGACGACCGGTGTGCTCGCGAACGACCACTGGCTCGTTTCCGTGCCCGGCGAGGGCGCATTCTTCGTGGTCGCGGAAACGAACGTCTCGACGATCGCGAAGGACACTTTCGTCGCGGTCGAGCTTCTCGGCCGCGAATGGCAAGGCCGGCGCACGTATGCCCCGATCGAGGGGCCGGAGATCAACGGGACCGCGCGCGTCGTCGGCGCGAGCGGCGGCTTCGCCGACCGCGTCGGACGTGCGCTCGAGCGATACGAGGTGGAGCGGTTCAAGCGCGGCTCAGGACTCGAGCGGGCATCGGCCGAGCTCTACCTCGCGCTCGACGTGGTGACGCCGACGCGTGAGGACGGAGCCGCCGACGACGCGGCGGCCGACGGCGAGGGCGCCCAGGCCGCGCGCGGCGAGAGCCTCGCGAGCGACGCAAGCGGCCGATGATCCGCGCGCCGTCGCGGTGGCGGTCGGTTCGGTGACCCGACGCCGGGATTCGTCTCGGCTCTCGGCGCCGGCGCGCGTCACGCCGATCGAGCGACGCCGCTAGGAGCCCGGCAGCAGCGAGTTCAAATCGAGCGTTTCGTCGGCAAGGCGATCAGCGCCGACCGTAAGCCCCGCCGCGATCGCCTTCTTCGCAAACAGGAAGTCCCGCGGCGCGTTCACGGCTTCGACCGCGATCAGCCGACCGTCCCGCAGGTAGTACACGGCGAAGCTCTTGCCGTCCGGGTCGCCGCGGAGCACGTGCGTGTCGTAGCCGTGCGCAAGGCCCGCGATCTGGAGCTTCAGGTCGTACTGATCGGACCAGAACCACGGCACCTCGGTGTAGGCGTGCGGCTCGCCTGCGAAATTCGCGGCCGCGGCCTTCGCCTGCTCGATCGCGTTCTGCACCGACTCGAGCCGCACGCGGCCCGCCGCGAGCGGATGCGGATGGCTCGTGCAATCGCCGGCGGCCACGATCCGCGGGTCCTCCGTTCTCGCGCGCTCGTCGACGACGATGCCGTTCTCGCAGGGCAGCCCCGCGGATTCGGCGAGCTCGACGTTCGGCTCGACGCCGATGCCTACGATCGCGAGATCGCACGGGAAACGCTCGCCGTCAGCGGTCTCGACGGCTTCGACGGACGCCCCGCCCGAGAACGCCGACACCGTCGCGCCGTAGCGGATCTTCACGCCGGCGCTCGCGTGACAGCGATCGTAGAAGCGCGAGACGTCGGGCCCGACGACGCGGCTCATGACGCGGTCACGGGCCTCGAGCACGGTCACGTCGACGCCCCGGCTCGCCGCGACGGCCGCGACCTCGAGGCCGATGTATCCGGCACCGACGAGCACGAGCCGGCATGACGGGACGAGGTGCGGCGCGAACGCGTCGACGTCGTCGATGGTGCGCAGGTAATGAATGCCGGAGAGCTCCGCACCGGGCACGCGGAGCTTTCGCGGGCGGCTGCCCGTCGCGAGCAGCAGCGCGTCGTATTGAACGACTCGGCCGTCGTCGAGGCGCACGCGGCCCATTGTCGCGTCGAGCTCGACGGCCCGCGCGCCGATCACGAGGTCGACGGCGCGCTCGCGGTACCACTGCTCGGGCCTCAGCGCGAGCCGTTCGCGCGGCATTTCGCCCGCGAGATATTTCTTCGACAGCGGCGGGCGCTGATACGGCGCGTAGCGCTCGCCGCAGACGAGCGAGATCCGCCCCGTGAAGCCGTTTTGCCGCAGCGTGTGGACGGCCTGGACGGCCGCCTGGCCGCCGCCGACGATCAATAGGTGTTCGCTCATCGCTCCTTGCCGGTGAGTCGCGCCCGTCGATTCTACCCGTATCGAGCTCGAACGCCGGACGCCACGTGCGGCGGCGCGAGCATGCCCCCGCAGATCGACGGCGTCGGCCCTCGAAAACACCGAGCGCGAAGGTGTACGCTCGTGCTCGATCGGTCGTGCCGCGCGACGCACGCGGGCCGCACAGTCCAAGCACGGTTGTCGAGAAGGAGACGCATGCCAAGAGCCGTACGTATCGACGAGTTCGGCGGGCCGGAGGTGTTGAAGCTCCGCGAAGTCGACGTGGACGAGCCGGGCGCGGACGAAGTCCGCGTGCGCCACACCGAGATCGGTCTCAACATGATCGACACGTACTACCGCAAGGGCCTCTATCCGATATCGCTGCCGAGCGGTCTCGGCGGCGAGGCGGCCGGCGTGATCACCGCGGTCGGCGCAGGGGTCACCGGCCTCGTGCCGGGGCAGCGCGTCGCGTATGCGAGCCCGCCGCCGCTCGACGCCTATTCCGAGGAGCGTCTCATCGACGCGAAGTGGCTCGTGCCGCTGCCCGACGCGATCGACGACAGGACCGCGGCGGCCGTGATGTTGAAGGGGCTCACGGCGTGGTACCTGCTGCACCGCAGCTACCGCGTCCGCGCAGGGGATACGATCCTGCTGTACGCGGCCGCCGGCGGCGTCGGCTTGCTGGTCGCGCAGTGGGCGAAAAGCCTCGGCGCACGCGTGATCGGCATCGTGGGCAGCGAGTCGAAGCGTGCGGTCGCGGAAGCGCACGGTTGCGACGTCGTGCTGCTCGCGGACGACGACATCGTCGCGCGTGTCAGGGCCCTGACCGACGGCAAGGGTGTGCCGGTCGTCTACGATTCGATCGGCCGCGAGACGTTCTTCCAGTCGCTCGACTGCCTGCGTCCGCACGGCGTGATGGTCACGTTCGGGAACTCTTCCGGGCCGGTCGAGCCGTTCTCGCCGCTCGAGCTCGCGAAGCGCGGCTCGTTGTACGTGACGCGGCCGTCGCTCTTCGACTTCATTCGCGAGCGAGCGGAGCTCGAGGAGGGCTGCCGGCAGCTCTTCGCGCGGATCGAGCGCGGCGACGTGCGCGTCGAGATCGGGCAGACCTATCCGCTCGAGCGCGTCGCGGATGCGCACCGCCAGCTCGAAGGGCGGCGGACGACCGGCTCGACCGTTCTGCTGCCGTGATCGGCGGCTCGACGCGTTTCTGCGCACTCGCTGTCGTTTGGCGCATTGCCGAGGGGGCGGCCGCCGGTTGAAGTAGGCGTACGCCGAGCCATCGCCGCCGTCCGCGACGTCGCGGGCGCAGCCCCATCGTTCCTCGGCGGCTCATGGAGGAGTCGATGCCGCGCCAGCAACACGAGGCCCGATCCGAACGCCCGATCGCCGAAGCCTTCGCGGCGCTCGTCGCCGTCGTCGCGCGAGGCCGGTGGAATCCGGAGGCCGTGCTCGGCCCGCCGGACCGGCCGCCCGTCGGCATGCGCTACGCGCAGCAGCGCGGCAGCGTCCTGCGCACCGGGCGCATCGTCGAGTGCATTCGTCCGGTTTCGATCACGCTGCACGAGACGCTCGACGACTCGCCGTGCCGTGTCGAGCTCAAGCTCCGCTGGCGGCTCGAGCCGATCGAGGCCGGCTCACGGCTGCAGCTCACGACGAGCTACGAGCTCAAAGGCGCGGCGCCGCTGCGCCGGCGGCATTGGGATATGCGGATACGCGCGCACTGCGGGCGGATGATCGACGCGTGGAGGGCGTCGTTGGCGGCCGCGGAAGACGCATCACAAAGCCCGCGTCACGACGTCGGCTCGAGCGGCCAGAACACCGGGAGCAGCAGCATCGCCGTCACGAAGCAGACGAGCGTCAGCGGCAACCCGACCTTCAGGTAGTCGGTGAACTTGTAGCCGCCGGGACCCATCACGAGCACATGCGCCGGATGCGAGATCGGCGACGAGAAGCTTGCCGAGGCGGCCATCGCGATCGCCATCATCGCCGTCTCCGGGGCGACGCCGAGCTCGCTGCTCGCGGTCAGCACGATCGGCGACATCAGCACGACGAGCGCGGCCGCGGGGATCACGAGGTTCGCGGCGGCGGTCACGACGTAGAGGCCGCCGATGACCCACCACGGCCCGAGCGAGCCGAGCAGGGCCATCGTCTGCTCGGCGAGGAAGCGAGCGGCGCCCGTTTCCTCCATCGCCGTGGCAAGCGGCAGCATGCCGGCGATCAGAAAGATCGCCCGCCAGTCGATTGCGCGGTACGCCTCCTCCATCGTGAGGCAGCCGGTCAGCACGGTCAGCGTCGCGCCGACCAACGCCGCCATGTAGATCGGCAGCCAGCCGAGAAGCGCCGCGAGCACGACGCCGAGCATGATCGCGGCGGCGACCGGCGCTTTGCTCGTGTCGACCGGCCGCGGCCCGAGCGCGGTCAGCAGGAGAAAGTCGGGATCCCGCTCGAGGAGCTGCAGCTTCTCGCGCGGACCGATCAAGAGCAGCGCATCGCCGAGCTCGATCGTCTGCTCCTCGAGGTCGGTGCGGATCGCTTCGCCCTTGCGCCAGATCGCGGCGAGCTCGAGCCCGTACTTGTCGCGGAACGCGAGGTCGGCGACGCGCTGGCCGACGAACCGCGAGCGAGGGTCGAGCGTCGCCTCGACGACGCCGAGCCGGTCGGACTCGAGAACGTTGTACGCCGGCTGGCTGTCGCGCTCGATCTCGAGCTCCTGCAGTCCGCGCAGGACGTCGAGATCTTCCTCGCGGCCCTGGATCAGCAGCAGATCACCGCCTTTGAGCGGCAGATCGGCCTCGGGCATGATCTTGAGCTCGCCTTCGCGAAAGAGCGCGAGCAGACGAAAGTCGAACGCGTCCGCGAAGCGGCTCCGCGCGAGCGTGCTGCCGGCGAGCGTCGAGTCGCGCGGCACGCGAACGACGAAGATGCGTTCCTGCAGCCGATAAATGCCCCGCAGCTCGGGTTCGCCGACTCGCCGCGTCGCAGCGAAGTCGGCGGAGCGCTCGAGCTCCGGCGCCGCCTCGAGGCTCGCCTGGAGCAGCAGCACGTCGCCGGCTCTGAGCGGCACCTGCGTCAGGTTCACGCGCCGCACGAGATCGCCGCGCCGGATCGCGAGCACGTTGGCGCCGTAACGCTTGCGGAAGTCAGAGTGAGACAGCGTCGAGCCGACGAGCGCTGAGCCCTCCTGGATCGTCGCCTCGACGAACGCGACCTGGCCCGCCATCAGGCCCTGCAGCACCGGCGCCTCGCGCTCGATCACGAGCTCGCTCCAGCGCTGGAACTCGCGGAAGCGGTCGAGGCGTCCCTGCACGTAGAGCTTGTCGCCGCCCTGAAGCACCGTCTGCCGTGAAGGCATCAGCTCCGTGCGGCCGCGGCGCTCGAGCGCGAGCACGATCAGACCCGCGGAGCCGATGCGGCTTTCCGCGAGGGTCTTGCCGACGAGAATCGAATCGTGCGCGACGCGCATCTCGAAATTACGCGCCTGCAGACCGTACTGCTGACGCAGGTTCCTCTGGCTGCGCCGCTGCGTCTCGTCCTCGAGCTTGCGGCGCGGCAGCATGTGGCGGCCGATGAGCGCGACGAAAAGCACGCCCGCGACGACCAGCGAACCGCCGAGCGGCACGAAATCGAAGACGCCGAAGCCTTCGAATCCGGCGTTGACGAGCGCGTCGTGCACGAGCAGGTTCGCAGGCGTGCCGACGAGCGTCGTGAGGCCGCCGAGGAGAGTGCCGTAGGTGAGCGGAATCAAGAGCCGCGACGCCGGGATCCGCGTGCGCCTCGCGACATCGACGACGACCGGCAGCATCAGCGCCGCGACGCCGATGTTGTTCATGAAGAACGAGAGCGTCCCGGCGGTCAGCATGATCAGGACGATCATGCGCACTTCCTGCCTTCCGGCGAGGCGCAGGACCGTATAGCCGATCATGTTCGAGATGCCGGCGCGGGTCATCCCGTTGCTCAGGATGAACATCGCCCACGTGGCGATGACGGCGCCGTTCGAGAAACCCGCTACGGCCTCGGGCGGTGTGATGAGCCCGGTCACCACGAGGCTGCTCAATACGAGCAGCGCGATGACGTCCATGCGGATCCTCGAGCCGATCAGCAGCGCGAGGGCTGCGGCGACGATGCCGAGAACGAGCGCGATTTCGAGTGTCAAGGTGGCGGGACCGAACCGTTCGTCCGCGAGCCGCCCGTTCGTACGCCTTCCGACATGGAACGCCGCGGGTCGAAATTCATTCTAATATGCTGTAGTAGTGTGACGTAAGGATACAACGGCCGCGAGAACCAATGCTTGGGACACGAGTAGCAGGCATCGGTTCCAGCTGCCAATGCGTGCGGCGCTCCGAAACGTGAAGCGCTTCATGCGGGTAGTCCGGCGTGCCTTCCTATACTCGGGACGAGCGCGCCCCTGCTCGACAGGAAACGTTCCGCGCACCGGTGCGCCGAATCGTCGAAGCGGGCGAGGAATGAGATGGAAACGACGCGCGATACGAAGGTGAAGCCGGTCGCGAGCCTCGAGGAGTTCTTTCGTAGCTCCGTATCGAGCGCAATGAGCCGGCAGGGCCTTTCGGCCGACGATCACACCGCGTACTACGTCGTAAACCTGCTGACGCTGTTCGCGCGCTCGGAAGTGCTGTACGAAGGCTCGGAAGAAACACGCACGTTGAAGCCGCTCGCGCTGATCCTCGCCGAGGCGGCGGAAGCCCGTACGGCCGAAGAGCGCAACTTCGCGCTGCAGCGGATCGGAGACATCTCCCTGTTCATCGCCGGGTTCTTCGGCGAGAGCCTCGCACGCCGGCAGGTCGACGTCGATTACTACGTGCGGATGGGCGGGTCGGCGTACAGCTCGCTGTCCGAACGCGTGCGCGGCAGCGTGCGAGGTCAGATCTTCACGGCCGTCTTCGCCGAGCTTGCATCGAAGTTCCAGGACTTCGTCGACGTGCTGACCGAGGTGCGGGACGAGGCGCGGGGGAACGATGACATCGACATCCTGCGTCTCTATGACGTGTGGCTGAAGACCGGCAGCAAGCGCGCCGAGCGTACGCTTCGCCGGCTCGGCATCGAGCCGAATCGGACGCTCGACAGCATGAGACGGCACTGACGCCGCGCGCTTTGCCGCCGGCGATTCCTAGGGACTGAGAACCGCATAACGGCTCGTCGTGCTCGGCAAGTTTCAAGCGCTCCTCACCGACATCTACCGTCTCGATGTCCCCTACGACATCGAGGACTTCGTCGTCACCGATCCGCGGATCGTCGCGCTGCTCGACGCGGACGGGCGCAGCATCGAGGAGAAGCTCCTGATCGCGGAACGGGACGGGCAGGCCGAGGTCACGCTCTATCTCGAGGCGGCCGTCGTCGAGCGGCTATCCGCTCGGAACCCGCTCGATCGGCTCGACGAGAGCAACCTCGCCGACTTCTGGACGGTGCTCGAGGGTGTGAGTCACTTCGCGTATTACGCGTGGAACGCGACGCTCGAGAAGCCGGTGCGCCTGCTCGAGATGGAGCTTCAGGCCGAGGTCGACAAATTCATCGCGACGGCCGTGCTGCTCGGGCGTCAGCGCGAGCGCATGCCCGCGGGGCTGCACCAGTGGCTGTTCGATCTGCCGCGCTTCGACCGGAGGCTTTCGGCCGACGAGTTCGAGCGCTACCGCTTGGCGAACCGGTATGCCGGAAAGTACTGCCTGAAGCTCGCGCCGGGGCTCGAGGACGGGTCACTCCCTGACGCGATGCGGGAGGAGCTCCATCGCTTCTACCGGCTCACTCAGCCGTTGAAGATCAGGCACATCGAGTCGTTGTAGGCACAGGGACCCGACGGGCTCCTGCGCTCACGTCTCGTCGCGCAACGCGCGGCCGTTCCCGAGGAAGAGGCGATAGGCCGGGTTCTGCGTCTCGTCGCAGTGCGCGTAGCCGAGCGTCGCGAGATGCGCAGCGAATTCGGCCCGCTCGGCGGCGGGAACCTGCACGCCGGCGAGCACCCGGCCGTAGTCGGAGCCGTGATTGCGGTAATGGAACATGCTGATGTTCCATCGGTCGCCGATCGCCTTCAGGAACTTGAGCAGCGCGCCGGGCCGCTCCGGAAACTCGAACCGGTAGATCAGCTCGTCGGTGATCGTCGGCACGTACCCGCCGATCATGTGCCGAATGTGCAGCTTCGCGAGCTCGTTGTCCGACAGATCGAGCACCGGGTAGCCGCGCGCCGCGAGCTGCTCGATCAGCGTCTGCGCCTCGCTGCGCCCGCCTTGCAGCTCGACCCCGACGAAGATCCGGGCCTGCTCCGACGGCGCGTAACGGTAGTTGAACTCCGTGATGCTGCGCGAGCCGAGCGCTTCGCAGAAGCGCAGGAACTCGCCTTTCCGCTCCGGGATCTCGACGGCGATCAGGGCCTCGCGGTGCTCGCCGAGCTCGGCGCGCTCGGCGACGTGCCGCAGCCGGTCGAAGTTGATGTTCGCGCCGCTCGCGATCGCGATCAGGTGTTGTCCCCGGATGCCGCGCTCGACGTAGCGTTTGAGCCCGGCCACGGCCAGCGCGCCCGCCGGCTCCATGATCACGCGGCAGTCCTCGAAGATGTCCTTGATCGCCGCGCAGATCTCGTCCGTCTCGACGAGCACGATCTCGTCGACGACCTCCCGCGCGACCGCGAAGGTGTGATCGCTGACGCGCCGGACGGCGACGCCGTCCGCGAAGATCCCGACGTGCTCGAGCGTGACCGGCCGGCCCGCGCGCAGCGAGTCGTGCATGCTCGCCGCCTCGACGGGCTCGACGCCGATCACGGCGACCTCCGGGTAGAGCTGCTTGATGTACGAGCCGATGCCCGCCACGAGGCCGCCGCCGCCGATCGGCACGAAGATCGCGGCCGGCGGCGCGGGCCACTGGCGCGTGAGCTCGACGCCGATCGTGCCCTGACCCGCGATCACGTCCGGGTCCGCGAACGCATGCACGAACGTGAGCTCCTGCTCGGAGGCGAGCTCCATCGCCCGCTCGTACGCCTCGTCGTACGTGTCCCCGTGCAGCACGACCTCGCCGCCGAACGAGCGGACCGCGTCGACCTTGATCGACGGCGTGCTCCGCGGCATCACGATCACGGCCCGGATGCCGCTGCGCTGTGCCGCGAGCGCGACGCCTTGCGCGTGATTCCCGGCGGAGCTGCAGATCACGCCCTTCGCGAGCGCCTCGCGCGGCAGCTGCGCCATCTTGTTGTATGCGCCGCGGCACTTGAACGAGAAGACCGGCTGCAGGTCCTCGCGCTTGAGCCATACGTCGTTCTCGAGGCGGCGCGACAAGCGCGGCGCATGGTCGAGCGGGGACTCGATCGCGACGTCGTAGACGCGAGCCTTCAGGATCTTCTCGATGTAGCCGGCCGCGAGCGGACGGCGGTCTGTGTGGGGGCGGGCGCTCATGCAGGCGCGAGCTTAACGCATCTCGCCCGTCTGGCCCTAGAGAAGGCTCGGTGTCGGACACCCTCCCAAGGGGGACGTCCGACACCGCAGGAGATCGCGGCTATTCGTCGTTGTCCACGGCGCGGAGCAGGTCTTCCATGCGGCGGGTCAGCTGACCGAACAGGTACGACGGGATCCGGTACTCCCAGCCCGAGACCCGCGCGTTGATCCGCTCGGCCTCGGCGCGCGCCTCGGCGCCCGTGTCGCTCTCGTCCGCGGAGTCCGTTTCGGCCGTCTCGGCGTCGCCCGAAGGGGCCGCGTCTGCGCCTTCGTCGCCGGCCTCTTCGTCGTTGCCCGCTTCGGCCTCCGGCTCGACGCCCGCCTCGAAGCGCACCCACTGCTCGCCGTCGCGCGTATAGGACGTCGCGGTCACGACGAGGCCGTCGAACGTGCGGAACGTCGTCCGCGTCGTCTCCTCCGGCAGCTCGTCGCTTGCCGCCGCGACGTCGTCGAGCTTGAGGTTCCGGAGCGTGTTCGCGAGGACGTTCGCGACGCCGGGATAGGAGAGCTCGCGGCCTTCCGGCACGTTCTCGACCGTGAAGTTCGTCTCGTCCCGGTCGTTCTTCGTGATCCGCACCGTCTCGCCGTCCGGGTGCTCGATCGTGACGGACGCGATCCGCGAGCTCGAGATGTCCATGATCGTGGTGTCGATCCAGCCGACGGTATCGCGCGGCACGTCGATCCTCCGATCGACGAGGTAGCTCGTCGCGGCATCGCTAGCGCGGACGTACTGCAGGTTCGCCGCGTCGGAGTCCCCGATGATCACGGACGCGCGCGCGTCTCCGCCCGCGTACGCGATCAGCTCCACGCCGCTCGCGTCGTCACGCTCGACCGACTCGACGCCGAGCCGGTCGTAGTACTCGGGATTCGCGGTCTTCTCCTCGACGATCCGGGCCTCCGCAAGCGCGCGCAGCGCGCCGCGGATCTTCGCGATGTCGGCGGGATACCCTTGCTTCTCGGCGACGACCCAGCTGTCCGATCGGCGCTCGAGGGTTGCGCGCGTCTCGTTGCCGGCGCCGACGACGCGCACCCGGTCGATATCGCCGAGCGCGGCCTCGAGCTCGGGAAGGAACAGCGCATTCACTTGGGTCGCAGGCGCGTCGCCGCGCTGCCCCCAGAACGCGACGAGCGCCAGCACGACCAGCGCCGCCGCGAGGACGATCAACGTTCGGCTCGTCATCGTTGCCCCTTCTGACGTCGTCGTACGGTCACGATCAGCAGCATGAGACCCGTCAGGGCCAGCGGCAGCACGCCGATGTTCAGGACCTTGAGCGTCGTGCCGAGCTGCTCGATGCTGCGGTCGAGATTGCGGCGGACGGCCCTGAGCTCCTGGCGGATCCTGAGCTGCTCGTTCTCGAAGCGGCGGATCTCGGCCTGCTGCTCCGGCGTCAGCAGCAGCGACGTCGAATCCTGGCGCTGCTGCTGGAGCTCGCCGAGCCGCCGCTCCGTCTCCGCGAGCTCGTCCTGCAGCCGCTGCTCCGTCGCGCGGAACTGCGCGTCCGCTTCACGGCGCAGCGCTTCGACGCGCGTGAACGGCCGCGAGAACGTCGCGCGGCTCCTGAGCCCGATCAGGTCCGAGCTGCCCGACAGGTTGTCGAGCGCGTTCACGACGAAGTCGCCGTTGCTCGCGAACGCCGTCAGGATCTGCTGACCGAGGAAGCTCTGCGAGCGCACCCAGAGCCGATCGCTCAGCACGTCGACGTCGGCGACGAGCACGACGTTCGCGTTGTCCGTGGACGTCAAGTGCTCCGCGCCGCCGTTGTCCGCGGCCGCATCGGCCTCGTCGGCTTCCGCATCGGCCGCCTCGTCGGATGCGTCGTCATCGGCCTCGTCGGCGTCGCCTTCTTCCGCGCCCGGCGGCCCGTCCGGAAACGCCGTCTCGAGTCGGCCGCTGAGCCGTGCGGCGAGCACGTAACGCTCGCCGCTCGGCACGAAGTCGTTCAGGAGCTCTCCGGGATCGGACAGGAACTGGAAGCGGATCGCCGGGACGAGCGCCGCGCGCTCGCTCGACGTGATCAGCGGGGTGAGCTCCGGACCGTTCTCGCCGGCCGCCTTGAAGTGGCCGGCTGTGCCGATGTTGATCGTTTCGAGCCCCGTCGTGATCACGTCCTGCTGATCGAGACCGTCCGCGCCGATCCCGGCCAAGCCGATGTGCCGGACCGTCCGCCCGAAGCCCATCGTCACGCTGAGCGCATTGATGTCGTCGGCGACGACCATGTCGGGCGAGAACTCGACGCCCCAGGCATCGAACAGCCGCTCGAGGTTCGAGCTGCTCGGCATCCCGAACCCGCTCAAGCCCGCCGTCGCCGTCGCCACCTCGGCGAGCGGATC
>Ga0079224_100002004_pt1 | contig 24266 bp, 20 predicted proteins | sample Stecom2015_FD_80414 | JGI IMG/M metagenome (GOLD analysis project Ga0079224, IMG submission 80414) | Agricultural soil microbial communities from Utah to study Nitrogen management - Steer compost 2015 | ecosystem: Environmental > Terrestrial > Soil > Agricultural land | place: USA: Utah... | reverse complement strand
CCCTCTGGGACCGGGCCGCCCCCCAGTGGGCAGCCTTCTGGACCGACAGCCCCGTGCCCGAGGAGTGGGCTGCCGCCGTGGTGCGAGACCTGTTGGAGGGCGGGCCGGCGCCCTGACGGCGCCGCTACGCCGGCGCCCCGCCCGTGGCGGCCAGGATCAGCCGGTTCAAATCCAAGTCGGGATGGAGGCCCTGGTTGAGCCCTTCGGCCAGCATTTCGGCCACATCTTCCACCAGCACGTCGATCTCTTTTGGCGTCATGATCAACTCGCCCATGTACGGCCCCAGCACTTCCTCCAGAACCGCCCGCTGCTGGGGGCCCGGCGGCGGTCCCCCAGCCTGGGAAAGGCCCCCGGCGGACCCCGCCGCCGGCGGATGACCCGGGGCGCCCGAACCGAAGATCCAGCGGGGATCCGGCAGCGGCACGCCCGGGACCGGGGCGGCACCGCCGGGGGATGCCGCGGCCGGGCCGGTCCCTGGAGGCGCGGGCGCCGGGCCCGGGGCCGGCGCTGCCGCCGGGCTGCGGTGGGCGGCCATCCGCTCCAGGCCATCGGCCACCACCGTCAGCGCGTGGACCACGGTGGGCACGCCGATGGCCAGGACGGGCACGCCCAAGGTCTGGCGAGTGATGCCAAACCGCTTGTTGCCCACGCCCGAACCGGGCTGGATCCCGGCGTCGGCGATCTGGACGGTCGTGCCCAGCCGCTCCGTACTGCGGGCCGCGAGGGCGTCGATGCAGACCACCAAGGCCGGGTGGATTTGGCGAACGATGCCCTGAACGATCTCGGCGGTCTCCAGCCCGGTGATGCCCAAAACGCCCGGGGAGATGCCGGCCACGGGCCGGGCCCCGGTGCGGGCTCCCGGCGGCGCCATGTAGTAGAAGTGGCGGGTGACGATCAGGTGGTGGATGGTGCGGGGCCCAACGGCGTCGGGCGTCGCGTTCCAGTTGCCGAGGCCCACCACCAGCACCTCCCCGTCCAGGGGCACCTGCCAGCGGGTGAGGAAGGCTTGGAGCTCCCGTCCGATCAACTGGGCCACTTGTTCCAGCGCATCCTGATCCCGCTGGCGCAGGGCCGGCGCCTCGATGGTGGTGTAGTGGCCCGGCAGCTTGCCCATGGCCCGCGCCCCGGTCTCGGTGGTGATGGCCACCCGGGAAATGGTCCCCACCGGCGTTTCTTCGGTCTCCACCGCGACCCCGGGGATCTCGGGCGGGCCTTCGTGCTGGATCACCACCTCCCGGGCTTCCAAGGCGAGGTCGGTGCGGGTCCGGTAGCGGCGGGTCCACTCGGTGTGGATGGCGCCCAGTTCCAAAGGCCCCACCTCCTGCCGTCACAGTCTGCCTCCGGGGGCAAATCCCTATACCCTCCAGCGAAAATGTGTGGTACAATGTTCGCGTTCACTTCACGGCAGAAGGGAGGTCGCGACGTGCCCAACACGCGCTCGGCTGAAAAGCGGGTGCGGGTGACCGCCAAGCGCACCCTGCGCAACCGGATGATCCGGTCGCGGATGAAAACGGCCATCCGCAAGTACCAGGCAGCTGTCAACGAAGGCAATCTGCAAACGGCTACGGAGCTGTTCCGGCACGCGGTCAGCCAGATCGACCGCGCGGCGGCCAAAGGTGTCATCCATCCCAACCAGGCCTCCCGCCGCAAGGCCCGGCTTGCGGCCCGGCTCAACGCGCTGCAGGCGGGCTGAACCTAACCCACCTTTCGATCCTGTTGTCCATGGGCCAGCGCGACCACCAGCGTTTCCAGCACGATCCGGGGGTCCCGGCCCGTTTTTATTTCCTTATCGGCCTGGATAACGCGGCGGAGGGCCGCCGCCGCCCTTTCCTGGCCCAGCAGCGCCCCTTGCCGGACCAGCCGGTCCACCACGAAGGGCTGCAGCCGCAGGCGGGCCGCCAGTTCCCGCCGGTCCGCCGCGGCGTCCAGCACCAGGAGAATGAGCCGGTACTGCCGGGCCATCATGCCGAGAAGGGCCAGGGGAGGATGGCCTACCGCCAACAGATCGTTCAAGATAACCAGCGCGTCCTGGGCCCGGCCTTCGGCCACCGCATCCGCGAAGCGAAAGACGGCGTACTCGGCCGCGTAGGGGATGGCCACGCTGGCCACCTGCTCCACCGTGGCTGCATCCACGGGCGCGCCGCCGGCATAGGTGGCCAGCTTCTCCAACTCCGTATGCAGGGTCTGGGGGTCCGGACCCGCGGACGCCAAAAGGGCCTGCACCGCGTCGGGTGCGAGGCGGAGGCCCAGGTCCCGGGCCCGCTGCTTTACCCACTGGGGCAAGGCGCCCCGGGGGGGCGGGTCGCAGGCCACCACCCGGCCCGCGCGGATCAGCGCCTGCACGCCCTTGCGGCGCCGATCCAGGGCAGTGGCCACCAGCACGACGGTCACCCCGGCGGGCAGGCGGGCCAGCAGCGGGGTCAGCTGCTCCTGGCCGTCGGCGCCGAGCCGGTCAAACCCCCGCACCACCACCAGGCGGGCGTCCCCGAACAGAGAGCCCGTGCCGATGGCGCCCATGATGGCCTCGGGCGTCGTTTCATCGCCATAGAGCACCAGCCGGTCCACCCCGCCCGGCCCGGACGCGAGGGCTTCCTCGATGAGCCGGCACGCCCGCTCCCGGGCAAAGGCATCCTCGCCCACCACAAGGTATAATCCAGCCACCGCTCCTGTGCGCAGCTCTTGCGCGAGCTCGGTCAGCCCGTCGATGGCCGCCCTCTCCCCTCACCGTACCGCTTCGTTCTGGGCGGCAATTCCGCACGGCACCGCCGTCTTCCTGCACCCGGAACAGCCGGGGCTGCGCGCCGATCCGGCCACCGCCGGGCAAAGGGACCAGCGGGCGCCGTCGCTCACCCACCGCACCGCCCCGTGCAGGTCGGTGCGGTAGACGGCCATCTCCAGCTGGGCGAGGGCTGCCAGCACATCGGGGTGGGGCTGCCCGTAGTTGTTGGGACCCACGGGAATGATGGCCGCGGCGGCCCCTGTCGCGGCATAAAAGGGAGACACCAGGGACAGGCGGCTGCCATGGTGGGGCACCTTGACCACGTCGGCCCGCAGATCGGTGCCGCTGGCCAACAGGTGCCGCTGCCCGGGTGCCTCGAGATCGCCCGTCAACAGCACCGCGGTATCGCCGTAGCGCAGCCGCAAGACGATAGAATTGTCGTTGAGGCCGTCGCCGGCGCCAGCCACCGGCTCGGAGGGCGGGTGCAACACCTCCAGCACGGTATGGGCATCCAGGGCGATGACGTGGCCCGCCCCCACGACCCGGCGGGGCACGCCCCGCTCCGCGAGCAAACTCAGGTAGGCGTCCCACAAGGGCGTCGCCCCGGACTGGCCGTTGTCTACCGCCAGGCCCACCTCCATCTGGGCCACCACGGGCAGCAGCCCCGCCAGGTGATCGTCGTGGGCATGGGTCAGCACCACCATGTCCACCCGCCGCACCCCTTCCCGCCGGAGAAAGGGCACGATCACATCCCGGCCGGCATTGAAGACTTCGACGCCCTCCCGCCACCGGTGGCCGCCGCCGTCCACCAGGGCGGTGACGCCGGCGGGCGTGCGGATGAAGATCGCGTCCCCCTGCCCCACGTCCAGCACCAGCAGCTCCAGCCGCCGGGCTTCCCCCAACAGGGGGAGCCACAGTCCGGCCACGACAACGAGGCCGCACGCCCACGCCACGGCCCGCCGCTGCCGGGGCGCCCACCCCGGGCCCCGCAGAAGCAGGACGCCCAGCCCCCACCACACCAGCATGGTGCCCACCCACGGCCGGGGCACCTCCACCAGAGCCCAAGGCCAGCGGGCCAACCACGTCATGGCCGTCGTCAGCGCCTCCACCAGCCAAACAACGCCGTGGCCCAAGAGATGGGCCGCCTGCGGCCACACCCCGTGGAGCAGCCCCGTGGCCAATCCCAAGGGCACCAACAGGCCGGTCAGGGGCCCGCCGATGAGGCTGCCCGCAAAGCCGACCAGGGACACTTTTTGAAAGTAGTAGGCCAGCAACGGCACGACGCCCAGTTGGGCCCCGGCGGTGACGGCCACGGCCGCGGCGACGGCGCCCGGCAGTCGCCCCAGCGCCCGCCGGATAGGCCCGTAGGCCACGAGGATGCCCGCGGTGGCCGCGAAGCTCAGCTGGAAGGACACGTCAAACAGCGCCAGGGGATTTTCCACCAGCAGGATGAGGGCGCCCACCGCCAGGGCGGTGGCCATGTCCCGCTCTCGCGCCAGGGCCGCGGCCAAAAGCCCCAAGGTGCTCCCCACGCCCGCCCGCACCGCCGGCGGGCGGGCACCGGCGGCCAGCACGTACACCCACACCAGCACCGACCCGACCACGGCCGCCAACGGGCGCGGCACCCGGGCCGCCGCCAGCAGCCGCCATGCGGCCCCCGCTACAAAACCCACATGCAGCCCCGAGACGGCCAGCAGGTGCATGACCCCGGCCCTCTGGAACGTGGCCTCCAACTCTGGCGGCAGCCCTTGCCGCTGCCCCAGGACGAGGCCGGCCATCACCGCCGCCTGGTCCGGCGCCAGCACGGCCGCAAGGCCACCGGCCACCCGCTCCCGCACGCCCGCCGCCAACCGCTTCAGCACGTTCCCGCCGCCCCGCGCGACGATGGAGGCATGGCGGGGATAGGTGACGGTGGCCACGGCCGTCACCCCTTGCCGCCGCAGGTGTTCCCGGTAGTCAAAGGCTCCGGGGTTGGTGGCGGCCGCGGGCCGGCGCAGCACCGCCCGCACCTGCAGCGTATCGCCGTACCGGACCGGCACGGCCGCCGGCAGTGTCACCCGCACCTTGCCCCGCGCCGGCACGGCCTCGCCGCGGCTTGGACCTGATCCACTTGTACCACCACGTGGGTGCGGGATCCCGCGGGCTCGGGAAAGCCCACCACCCGCCCCGTCAACACCACGGGACCCGTGTCGATAAAGGAAGCGAGGCCCAGCTCCATCCGGGACTCGTATTGGGCCAGCCAGCCAGCCCCGCAGACGACCACCAGCAAAGCCGCCAGCGGCCCCAGCCCACGGCCCCGGGCCGTGCCCACGGCCACCGGCAGGCCCAGCGCGGCGGCCAACGCCGTCCATGCTGCCGGCGGGAGCCCCACATGCCCCTGCAGGACCATGCCCGCGGCCACCAGCAGGCTCCAGGTGACAAAGGGCCCCACGGCCTCACTGGACCCGGATCAAGTCCCGGATGGCGTTGAACTTCGCGGGACCGATGCCGGGCACTTCCATGATGTCCTCGATAACGGTGAAGGGCCCCCATGCCTCCCTGTACTCCACGATGCGCCGGGCCAGGGCGGGCCCGATGCCGGGCAGGCGCTCCAGTTCCGACGCCTGGGCCCGGTTGATGTCGATGCGGAGGTCCACCGCCGCCGCCGGGACCGGCGCCGCCGCGGGCGGGCACGGACCGTCCGCCTCGCCCGCCGCGGTGCCGTAGGCATCGCCTGCGGCGGCGCCGGCTGACTCCGATCCGGCATCGCTGGCCAGGGTAGCCGCCGCCGCGGGTTCAATGATGACCGGCCCCAGGCCCCCGCGGCCCCACCGGCGGTCCAGCCACCAGTGGCCCAACACGCCGGTCACCAACAGGACGCTCACCGCCACCGCCAACCAGCTCTCCCAGCGAGACCACCCAAACATCCCGATACCCCTCCCGTTGGACTTCTAGGTGCGCCCGCCGTGCGCGCGGCAGTCGGCTCTTCCCCTTCCGTCCCCCGGGGCGGCCATCCTTCGGTCAATTCGCGGTATTCTTTGTCGGCATGGGGCTTTCCCGGTTCACAGCGGGCCGTTAGGAGGAGACAGAGAGGAGGTTGACATACCCCAAAGGGTATATTATGATGAAGGCGTCGATATACAATACCCCGTATGAGTATATAAGAGGAGGGTGTGCGTCTTGAAGAAGCCCATCGTCTACACGACTTCCACGTGCCCCTATTGCGTCATGCTCAAGCAGTTCCTGGAAGATCAAGGCATCCCCTACGAGGAGCGCAACGTGAGCTACGACCGCCGGTACGCGGCCGAACTCGCGTCCTTGGGGACCCTCGGGGTGCCCACCACCGTGGTGGACGGCCAGGTGATCATCGGCTACCAGCCCCAGCAGATCCTGGACGCGGTGGGCGTAGGAAGCTAACCTAACGAGCTGCGGCCGCCGGTGGACACCGGCGGCCGCAGCGGTTTTTCACGGGCCAGCGTGGATCGCCCGCCCCCTGGAAGACGCTGTTTCTGGGGAGACGCTGCTTTGCCCGCAGGGCCCTACCCGGCCACCACCACGTTCACCAGGCGGCCGGGCACCACCACCACCCGGGCCACGGGACGCCCGCCGATGTGCTCCTGCACCTTGGGCATGGCCAAGGCGGCCGCCCGCACCTCCTCTTCGGAGGCATCCCGCGCCACCCACAGCCGGTCCCGCACCCGGCCGTTGACCTGCACCACGATCTCCACGGTGTCGGCCTGCACCGCTTCGGGATCGTAGGCCGGCCACGGCTGCTCATGGACGCTGCCGCTGCGGCCCAACATTTCCCACAGCTCCTCGGCCAGGTGGGGGGCAAAGGGCGCCAACAGCAGCACCAGCTTCTCCAACCCTTCCGCGACCACCGCCCGGTCCCGCGGCCCGCCGGATTCCTTGTAGAGGTAAAACGCGTTGACCAGTTCCATGATGGCACTGATGGCGGTGTTGAAGTGGAACCGCTCCTCGATGTCCTGGGTCACCCGCTGCACCGTGCGGTGCACCATGCGCCGCAAGTCCTCCGCGGCCGCATCCTGACCCGGCGCCGCCTGACCCGCGGGCAGGGGCCCCAGCTCCTCCACCAAGTCGCCCACCAGCCGCCACACCCGGTTGAGGAACCGGTAGGCGCCCTCGACGCCCGCGTCGCTCCACTCCAAGTCCCGCTCGGGCGGCGCGGCGAACAAGATGAACAGCCGTGCGGTGTCGGCCCCGTACTTGCGGACAATGGCGTCGGGGTCCACCGTGTTGCCCTTGGACTTGGACATCTTGGCGCCGTCCTTGAGCACCATGCCTTGGGTGAGGAGCCGCTCGAAGGGCCGCTCGGCGGTGACTAGCCCCAGGTCCGCCAGCACCATCTGGAAAAACCGGGCGTACATCAAGTGCAGGATCGCGTGCTCCACCCCGCCGATGTACTGGTCCACCGGCATCCAATAGTCGACCTTGTCCCGGGCGAAGGCTTCATTCTTGTTGTGGGGGTCGCAAAAGCGCAGGAAGTACCAGGACGAGTCGACAAAGGTGTCCATGGTGTCCGTCTCCCGCCGGGCCGCGCCGCCGCAGTGGGGGCAGGTGGTGTTGACGAACTCTTCCTTTTCCACCAGCGGCGACTGGCCGGTGGGCTTGAAGGCCACATCCTCGGGCAGCAGCACCGGCAGCTGATCCTCAGGCACCGGCACGATGCCGCACTGGCCGCAGTAGACGATGGGGATGGGACAGCCCCAGTAGCGCTGGCGGGAGATGAGCCAGTCCCGCAGCCGGTACTGCACCCGGCGCTGGCCGATGCCCCGCCGCTCCACCTCGTCGGCGATGCGCTCCAGCCCCTCCCGGTTGGCAAGCCCGTCATAGGGCCCCGAGTTGACCATGATGCCGTCGTCCACAAAGGCTTCGGTCATGGTGGCCGCATCGGGCATGGGGCCGTCCTTGGGCGCGATGACGACCCGCACCGGCAGGCCGTAGCGGCGGGCAAAGTCCAAGTCCCGCTGGGCGTGGGCCGGCACCGCCATGATCGCTCCGGTCCCGTAGCCCATCAGGACGTAGTTGCCGATCCAGATGGGAATGTCCTCGCCCGTGAAAGGATTGACGCAGTAGCTGCCGGTGAACATCCCCAGCTTTTCGCCTTCTTCGGCCGTGCGCGCGATCTCGTCCTGGCGCCGCACGTCTTCAATGAACCGCTCGATGGCCGCCCGGTCCGGGGAATCCGCAATGAGCCGGGGCACCAGGGGGTGCTCGGGAGCCACCACCATGTAGGTGGCACCGTAGATGGTGTCGGCCCGGGTGGTAAACACCGGCAAGACCTCATCCATGCCCTTGATCGGAAACCGGATCTCCACACCGTGGCTCTTGCCGATCCAGTTGCGCTGCATGATCTTGACTTTCTCGGGCCAGCCCGGGAGGTTATCCAGATCCTCCAGCAGCCGGTCGGCGTACTGGGTAATGCGGAAAAACCACTGCTCCAGCTCCCGGGTCGTGACGGGCGTATCGCACCGCTCGCAGCGGCCCTGGACCACCTGCTCGTTGGCCAGCACCGTGGCGCAGTTGGGGCACCAGTTGACGGGGCTGCGCTTCTTGTACGCGAGGCCTGCCTTGAAAAACTGCAGAAACAGCCACTGGGTCCAGCGGTAATAGTCGGGATGGCACGAGGCCACCTCACGGCTCCAGTCGTAGCTGATCCCCAGCCGCTTCAGCTGCCGCCGCATGTTGTCGATGTTGTCCCACGTCCAAGGGCTGGGGTGGATGTTGTGCTGAATGGCCGCATTCTCCGCCGGCAGGCCAAAGGCGTCCCAGCCCATCGGGTGCAGCACGTTGAACCCGCGCATGCGCTTGTAGCGGGCCACCACGTCGCCGATGGAGTAGTTGCGGACGTGGCCCATGTGGAGCTTGCCCGACGGGTAAGGGAACATTTCCAGGCAGTAGTACTTGGGCTTGGACGGATCCTCTGCCACCCGGTAGAGGTCCTGCTCCTCCCATCGCCTCTGCCACTTTTGCTCCACCGCGTCGAAATCGTAGGTGGTGGGCCTCATGGTCGCCGTGCGTGCCATATCCATACACCTCGCTCATGAAAAAGCGCCCCTCGTCCCTTAGAGACGAAAGGCGCACACCTTCCGCGGTACCACTCTAATTGGCCGCTCCCGCGGCCCCCTCGCCGGCCGGGCCCCTGCTGCGGGCGCCGTGCCAATCCGCAATAACGGGCGGAGCCCGGTTGGGCTTACTGGCCCCGTGCGCGTCTGCGACCGCCTGCAGCCGCCGCTGCGCCTCCGGGACGTTCGGCCAACGACTCCGGGGTGAGCTTCGGGTCGGGCCAGGTACCATCTCGCAGCAACCGATGGCTCTCTGCAACCCGGCTGCGCCCTACTGGTCCCCTTCATCGTCATTCACAATTTTCCTGCGTTGCGTGGATGGTGGATATGATCCTAGCACAGAGCCTTTTGCGCTGTCAACGGCCCGCCGGTGAGCGCCGTCCCCAGCCGCCGTAGCCGGCAGTCCCGTCAGCGCACCGACAGGGTCAGGTACCAGCCGGCCCACAGCACCAGGGCGATGCCCAGGCCCACCAGCCAGCCGGGCACAGGCGCTTCGCCCGTCTCGGGCAGCACCGGGGTCTCCTCCTGCACCTGGCCCTCCCGATCCATCCGCGCTCACCCCCATCCGCGCCCGGCCAACACCCGGGCGCGCCCCGCGCCGGACCGCCGCGGTCAAACCGCCAGCGGCCAGTCCCCGGGGTCTAGAAAAATTCCGTCAGGTAGTGGTAAAAGAGGCCGTCAGCGCCCCACAGGGACCACCCCGCGCCGCTCAAGGGCAGGAGCACTGTGGCCAAAAGGACAAACCCCAGCAGCACCAGGGAACCAAAGACGATAGTGGCCGCCGTCGGCCGCCGCATCCACCCTCACCTCCCGCGGCCCGGGCCGGCGCCTTGAGCCGGCCCCGCAGCCGTCCACCCGCGTCAGTGGGAAACTCCCTTGGGCAATTCCACCGGAACCCGCGAATCCCTGCCCACCTCGCGGCTGTGCAGTCCCGGCGTGAGCAGTTCCTGGTAGGCCCCCACCAGCCGCAGGGCCATCTCCCGGGCGCTCAAAGACTCGGCCCGGGTCCGCGCCCGGGCGGCAAAGCGCTGGTACTTGGCCCGATCCGTCAGGAGGGACACCGCCGCCGCCGCGAAGGCCGCCGGATCCTCGGGCCGCAAGAGCCCCTGTACTCCGTTTTGCACCATGTCGTGGGTGCCCGGCGCGTCCACGCCCACCACCGGCAGCCCGGCCGCCATCGCTTCCAAGGTGGCCAGGCCCTGGGTTTCGGTGGTGGAGGCGATGACGAAAAGATCCGCGCCGTGATAGGCCTGTATAACCTGATCCCTAGTAAAGGTGCCGGTGAAGTGCACCTGCGCCGCCAGCCCCATCTCCCGGGCCATGCGCTCCAGCCGCGGCCGGTCGGGGCCGTCGCCCACCAGCACCAAGTGCACCCGGTCCACCGCCTCGCGGACCCGGCGCAACGCCTCCAGGAGAAACGCGACGTTTTTTTCCCTTCCGAGGCGGCCGACGAAGATCAGCACCGGATCGTCGGAAGGGATGCCCAGCCGCTCCCGCAGCCAAAGGCGATGGCCGTGGCGGTAGTCGTCCACGGGGATGCCCGTGGGAATCACCTTGACCGGCTTGCCCGCGAGGCCGTAGGTTTCCACGATGAAGTCGCGAATCTGGGGCGTAGGGGCGACAATAAGGTCCGCCCGCCGGCAGTAGCTGCCCACATAGCGCAGCATCAGCTGGCGCAGCACCGTCCGGACCCCCGGCACGTAGTGGACGTACTCGTGGTACATGGTGTGGTGGGTAAAGGCCAGGGGAATTCCCCGGCGCCGGGCCAGCACCGCGGCCATGACACCCATGACGAAAGGCGAATGGGAGTGGATGATGTCGATGCCCAACTCGGCCAAGAGGGCCTCGGCTTGCATGGAAATGGGCACCGGCACCGTGAAGCCCCGGTAGGTGGGCACGGGGATAGACCAGAAGCGGAAGACGCGCAGGGCCGGCGGCCGCTCGGGCTTGGGCGCCACCGGGCTAGCCGCCTGGTGATAGTAGCGGGGGCCGAAGATGTACACCTCGTGCCCCAGCTCCAGCAGCTCGGCGCCAAAGGTGTCAATAGACCGCACGACGCCGCTGACGTACGGCTGGTAGCTGTCGGTGAACACCGCGATCTTCATCGCCGGCCGCGCCTCCCTTGATGTGTCCAGGTCCATTGTACCAGAACGCGCCGGTTGTGAAACAGCTTTCCCGGTGGTATAATTGGTGTGCCGGCGGATCGGCTGCGGTCCGCCCGGGCCCGGGCGCGACAGGTGTGACGGATGGCCGCTGGCGGCCCCTTGGGGCCGCTAGAGGAAAGTCCAGACTCGGCTGTCGGTTTCCACCGGCAGAAAGTTGGTGCCTGCCGCAAGGCAGGGCGGCGCGAGCCGACGGATGCGAAACCGGCCCTCGCGGTCGGGATTAGCTATAAAAGGGCCATAGAGACGAGTCGCCCCGGCGACGGGGCGGGTGGAACGCGGTAACCCCCACCACCGAGCAACCCCAAATAGGCCCCGGTAGGGGCGGGTAGGGGGCAGCCTCCCGAGGGAGGCCGTCCGGCCTTGGCCGGGCGAGATAGATGGCCATCGGAAACAGAATCTGGCTTACGGTCACACCTGTTGTTGCCTGGTGTCGTCCACGCTTCCCCAGCGGCTTGGGCCGCGGCGGAAGCGTGAAATTTTTATGCCTGGCCCGCGTCGGCCAAGTACAGCACGTAGCCCTTGGCCCCGGCGGGGCGGTAGCGGTGGCGGGGCACCGCGGCGTGGGGCCATCGCAAGGCCGTGCGGGCGATCTCCCGGGAAAGGCCCATGACGGGCGTCAGCTCCTCCAGCTCCTCCAGGGACACGAAGCGGGCGTCCGTCACTTCCTGGCCGTCGGGCCGCAGCTGGCCTTCCACATAATGCAGGAGAAACGCGATCACCAAATCCCCTTCCCGTTCCCGGATGCCCAACATCCCCCGCACCCGGCCCACCACGCCCGTCTCTTCCCGGATCTCCCGCACCACCGCCTCGGCCAAGGTCTCCCCGGGCTGGACGTAGCCGCCGGGGACGAACCAGTGGCCGGCTCCTTTGCCGTAGCGGTTGTTGTACGCCTGCCGCACCATGAGGACGCGCCCGTCGCGCACGAGGGCGCCGCATACCCCAACGGACACCGTCGCCATGCCTTGACCTCTCCCTGCGCCGGCCCGGCCGCGCCGCCGTGCCCCGGCGCGGGCGGACCCGGCGCGCGTGGCGCCGGGCCCCGCCGGGGCGCGGACCGGCGGGGCTACGCGCCGAATCTCTTCAGCCGCAGGCCGTGGGCCAGCATGAGGCCCATCAGCTCTCGGGATCGGAAATGCCCCAGCGTGCCGCGGGTGCACGCGGTTTCCCCAAATTCCTCCACCCACGGGTTGGGCCGCGCCCAGCGAGATGCCAGGAGCACGGGCACCGGGTGCCAGCTGTGGCTGCGCAGGGCCGCGGGCGTGGAATGGTCGCCCGTCACCACCAGCACGTCGGGTTTGAGGTCCAGCAGCTGGGGCAGGAGCGCGTCCACCGCCTCGATCTCCTGCACCTTGCGCTGGAAATCCCCGTCTTCGCCGGCCGCATCCGCCCCTTTGACGTGGATGAAGAAGAAGTCGTACTCGTCCCAGGCCTCCCGCAAGGCCGCCAGCTGGTCCCGGAAGCCCTCCCCGGCCGGCAGTTCCGTCATGCCCACCAGCTTGGCCAGGCCCCGGTACATGGGATAGACGGCCAGCACCGCGGCCCTAAGCTGGTACAACTCCGGGAAACGGGGAATGGACGGCAGGCGGCCGAAGCCCCGCAGCAAAATGGTGTTGGCCCGGGGTTCGCCGGCCAGGATCCGGTTGGCCTCGGCCACAAACTGGTTGACCAAGGCCGCGGTCGGCTCCGCCTCGGGGGACAGGGCCCGCACCGGCAGGGGCGGCTTGCCCGTCACCTGCGGGTCGGTATCGGTCAGCTGATCCGACAGGCCCCGGCCCCGCCACACGATGACGGCCCGGTGCTGCATCTCCGGCCGGATGACGACGTCCACCCCGGGCAGCTGGATCTCGCTAAGGCGCTGGCACAGCCGCCGGGCTTCCTCCGTCGGGATGCGGCCGGCCCGCCGGTCGGTGATGACGCCGTCCTGCATCGTGGCGAAGTTGACCCGGCACGCGACGTCGCCGGGACCCAGCTCCAGCCCGACGCCTGCCGCCGAGAGAACCCCGCGCCCGATCTGGTACTGCACCGCGTCGTAGCCGAACAGCGCCAGGTGGGCCGGGGCGCTGCCCGGGGTGACGCCGGGGGCGATGGGCGTCATGAGGCCGACGGATCCCTGCCGGGCCAAGGCATCCAAATTGGGCGTGCGGGCCGTCTCCAGCTCGGTGCGGCCCGTGGCCGGGTCGGGCAGGCCGCCCAGGCCGTCCAGCACCAAGAGCACCAGCTTGCTGTCGGCGGCCACCGCCAGCTGCTTCAGCAGCTGCGTATCATCCATGGGAACGCCTCCCCTTGGAAATTTCTCCCCTGCATCGGGTATGATTTCTCCGGCACCGCCCCCAAGGCCTGCGCCCGACTTCCCCGCCCTGCGGGCGGGCCGGAGGATTGGCCTGGGCGCAAGGCGAAGGCTAATTGCCTAGGTCTTGCGTATCGGGAGGACCACCGTTGCTGCGCGTGTTTTACATTGTGGCCGAATCCCAGCTGGTGCCCGCCCTGCGGGCCGCGGCCGCGGCCCTGCGGGGGGCCGGGCCGGATATGGCCGTGGAGCTGGACGGCTGCACGCTGGATGAGCTTGCGGGGCTGGACGCGGCCCGGTTGGGCCCACGGCTGGCCCGGGCCGACATCTTCATTGGTTCCATGATCAACAGCGACCGGGAAGCGGCGCTGCTCGCGGACCTGCTCCGCCGGCAGCGGCCGCCGGTCACCGTCTTTTTCACATCCCAGCCCGAACTGATGCTTCTCACGCGGCTCGGTTCCTTCGACGCCGAGGTCCTGGCCCGAGGCGGCCCGGGCTGGGACGCCCTGGTCCAGAGGCTGGCGGCGGCGGGCGCTGCTCCTCCCCCCTCGCCCCCGGCGCTGTTGTTGGCCCTGCCCCGCCTGGGCATGCGCCTGGGCCCCGAAGCCCTGGGCGACGCCTGGGCCTATGCCCGGGCCGGCGCCTACTGGCTCCACGCCTCGCCGGAAAACTTTCGCCGGCTGCTGCTGCATTTGGCCAATCACCATCCGGCCCACGCCGGCCGCTTCGACCCCGAGCCGCCCGAGGCGTATCCCGAGGTGGCCTTGTGGCACCCCCGGGCGGAGCGGTATTTTGCCTCCTACGACGCCTACCGGGCCTGGTACGACGAGTACCGCGACGCGGCCGGTCCCGCGGGGCAGCCCCGCCGCGGGCAAGGGCCGGCGGCGCCGCGGTCCCGGCCTGCGGTGGGCGTCATCGTGTTTCGCCAGTACGTCACCAGCGGCGCGTGGCGGCACTACGACGCGGTCATCACCGCCCTGGAAGAGCAGGGGCTGGACGTGGTCGCGGGGTTCGGCGGGCTGGACAACCGCACCTTGGTGGCGACGCTTTTGCGCCCCGCGGGCATTGACCTCCTGCTGAACTTGACGGGGTTCAACCTCATCGGCTCCATGGGCCGGCCCCAGCCCGACCAAGCAGTGCAGCTCTTGCAGGAACTGGACGTGCCGTACCTGGTCCCCTTCCCGCTCCTGTTCCAGACCCGCGAGCAGTGGCTCGCGCATCCCGTGGGCTTGGCGCCCATGCAGACGGCCTTGCAGGTGGTCTTGCCCGAACTGGAGGGAGCCACAGAACCCCGGGTGTTTGCCGGCCTGGGCCAGGATGGCGACTTTGTGCCGGAGGCACACCAGGTGGCGGCCCTGGCCCGGCGGGTCCGCCGCTGGGTTGACCTGCGCCGCAAGCCGCCGGCGCAGCGGCGGGTGGCCATCACCATCTTCAGCTTCCCGCCCGACAAGGGCAGCGTCGGCAGCGCGGCCTACCTGGACGTGTTTCGCACCCTCCACCGCCTGCTGGCGGCCATGCAAGCCGCCGGCTACCAGGTGACGGTGCCGCCCGACCCCCGCACCCTGCTGGACCTGGTGCTGGGGTCCGAGGAAGCCTTGCCCGGCGCCCCTACTATCGCCGTGGCCGATCGGCTGCCGGTGGAGGACTACCTCCGGCTGGTGCCGGGCGCGGACCGCATCGCGGCCAACTTTGGCCCGGCCCCGGGCCAGCTGGACACCGACGGGCGCGGCCTTTTCATCCGCGGCCGGGCCCTGGGCCATGTCTTTATCGGCGTTCAGCCGGGCTTCGGCTGGGAAGGGGATCCCATGCGCCTGCTGTTTGCCCAGGACGCGAGCCCCTCCCACAGCTTCGCCGCGTATTACGCCTGGCTGCAGCACGTCTGGCGGGCCGACGTGGTGGTCCACTTGGGCACCCACGGGGCGCTGGAGTTTATGCCCGGCAAGCAGGTGGGGCTCACCGCCGGCTGCTGGCCGGATCTGCTCTTGGGCGACTTGCCCCACGTGTACTTTTACTCCATGAACAACCCTTCGGAAGCCACCATCGCCAAGCGCCGCGCCTACGCGACCATGGTCACCTACTTGAGCCCGCCCCTGCGGGAGGCAGGGCTGTACCGCCAGCTCCTGGCCTTGCAAGACGCCCTCGCGGCCTGGCGCAGCGCCCCCCAGTCCCAGCGGCAACGGGCCTGGGAAGCGGTGCGGGCCCTGGCGCAGGAAGCGCACCTGGACGATGACGTGGCGCGGCCGGCGGACGGTGAGGCTCCCGAGGCCTACGTCGGCCGCCTGGAAACCTACCTGCGGACCTTGGCGGAGCGGCTCATCCCCGTGGGCCTCCACGTGGCCGGCGAACCCGTCACCACCGAGGAAGCCGCGGAATTCCTGTGGGCCGCCCTGCAGCACCCCCGCCCCGAACTGGGGGTCCCCGGCCTGCCCCAGCTCATCGCCGCAGGATTCGGGCTGGATTGGGACCAGCTGGACGCCGCCGACCCCCGCCGCGCGGCGGTGCTGGACGCGGGGCGGCAAGTGGTCCGCCTGCTGGCGGCCGGAGAGCTGCCGGCCAAAGACGGTGCCGCGGGGGAAGCGGCCTGGCCGGAGCTGCCGGGGGCAGCCCGGGGCCCCCAATGGGAAGCGCTGCTAGGTTTTGCCCGGGACTTCCTGGAGCGCCTGCGTCAAGACCGGGAAATCCCAGCCCTTCTGGCCGCCATGGCCGGCCGGTACATCCCCCCCGCTCCCGGCGGCGACCCCGCCCGGGTGCCGGCCGCGCTGCCCACGGGCCGCAACCTGCACGCCCTGGACCCCCACCGGATCCCGTCCGCGGCCGCGGTGGCCCGGGCCCGGCCCGTGGTCCAGCAGCTCTTGGCAGCCCTGCGGGAACGGGACGGCGGGTGGCCGGAAACCATCGCCTGCGTGCTTTGGGGCACCGACAATATTAAGACCCAGGGCGAAGGGGTAGCCCAAGTCCTGGAGCTCATCGGCGTGCGGGTGCTGCCCGACAGCCTGGGCCGCATGACCCGCCTGGCCCTGGTGCCCTTGGCGGAGCTGGGCCGCCCCCGCATCGACGTGGTGCTGTCGGTGTCGGGGATTTTCCGGGACATCTTTCCCAACGTCCTGGAGCTGTTGGACCGGGCTATCCAGCTGGCGGCCGCCGCCGACGAAGATCCCGAGCACAACTACATCCGCAAGCACGCGCTGGCCATCGCCCGGAGCCTGGACCTGCCCTTGCGGGAGGCAGCCCGCCGGGTGTTCAGCAACGCCCCCGGGCAGTACGGCACCGGCGTCAATCACCTGGTGGAGGCGTCCACGTGGGACACCGCGGACGACTTGGGCGCGGCGTTCCTGGAGCGCAAGGCCTACGTCTACGGCGACGGCCGGACCGGAGAAGCCCACCCGGACCTTTTGGCCGCGTGCCTCAAAACGTGCGCGGCCGCGTTTCAAAACCTGGATTCCGCCGAAATCGGGCTGGCCGACGTGGACCACTACTTCGAATACTTGGGCGGCCTGGCCGCGGCCGCGCAAAAGGTGCGGGGCCAGCCGCCGGCCGCCTTCGTGGCCGACACCGTGGCGCCCGGGGCAAAGGTGCGCACCCTCGCGCAGACGCTGCGCCTGGAGACCCGGACGCGCCTTTTGAACCCCCGCTGGTACGAAGGGATGCTGCGCCACGGCTACCAGGGGGTGCACGAGATTGCGACGCGGCTGGACAACACCTTTGGCTGGTCGGCCACCGCGGGCGCGGTGGACAGCTGGGTCTACACCGCCGCCGCGGACACGTTCCTGTTGGACGACGCCATGCGGACCCGCCTGCTTGAGCTGAATCCCCGGGCAGTGCAACGGATGGCGGGCCGGCTCGCGGAGGCTTACGCGCGCGGCTTTTGGCAGGCCGACGACCACCGCTGGGCGAAGTTGCAAGCCATCCTGGCCGACGCGGAAGATCGCGTCGAGGGGGTTGTGTGAGTGCCGCTCAAGACTGCCACCGGCCTGCAGCCGGTGTATCCTTTCTCCGCCATCGTGGGACAGGACGCGCTGCGCCTGGCCCTAGTGCTGGTGGCCATTGACCCGCTTATCGGCGGTGTGCTGGCCATGGGCGATCGGGGCACCGCCAAGTCCACCGCCGTGCGGGCCCTGGCCCGGCTTCTGCCGCCCATTCCCGTCGTCGCGGGGTGCCCTTTCCGCTGCGATCCTGGGCGTCCCGAGGAATGGTGCCGCCTGTGCCAGGAGCGGGACGCCCAGGGAGAGAAGCTGGAAACCGAGTGGCAGCCTATCCCCGTCGTGGATCTGCCCTTGGGCGCGACGGAAGACCGGGTCGTGGGCAGCCTGGACATTGAAGCGGCCCTGGTGCGCGGCGAAACCGTCTTCGCGCCGGGCCTTTTGGCCCGGGCCCACCGGGGGTTCCTCTACATCGACGAAGTCAACTTGCTGGAGGACCACCTGGTGGACCTGCTGCTGGATGTAGCCGCGAGCGGGGTCAATGTGGTGGAGCGGGAAGGCATCAGCCTCACCCACCCGGCCCGGTTTGTCCTCATCGGGTCCGGCAACCCCGAAGAGGGCGATCTGCGCCCGCAGCTTCTGGACCGCTTCGGGCTGTTTGTGCCCGTGGCCACCATCACCGACATCCCGCTGCGGGTGGAGATCGTGCGGCGGCGGGATGAGTTCGAGCGCCATCCCCGGGCCTTTGCCGCCCGCTTTGCCGCGGCCGAAGCCGACTGGCGGGACCGGATCGTCGCGGCCCGGGAGCGGTTGAACAGCGTGGACGTACCCGAGGCCGTGCTGGAAGCGGTGGCCGGCCTGTCGGCCGCGTTGGGCCTGGCGGGCCACCGGGGGGAGCTGACCTTGCTCCGGGCGGCCCGGGCCTACGCCGCCCTGGCGGGCCGGGAAGCCGTGGCCGTGCACGACGTGGCGGGGCTGGCGCCCATGGCCCTCAGCCATCGACTGCGACGGGATCCTTTGGAAGAGATGGATTCCGGCGCCCGGGTGCGGGAAGCCGTGGCCCGCTGCCTGCCTGAGGTCCCGCCCGGGCCCCTCCCATTTCCGCCCGCATAAGGATGTGATCCCATGCTGTTGGCCATCGACATCGGCAACACCAACATCAGCTTTGGCTTGTTCCGGGGGGAGCAGCTGCTGCGCACGTGGAGCCTGTCCACGGATCTGCGCCGCACCGCCGACGAATACGAGATCCAGATCGACAACTGGTTCCAGCGGGCCGGCCACACCCCCCTGGAGGTGGACGCGGTGGTCATCGGCAACGTGGTCCCGCCCCTGCAGCCCCACTTCGAGCGGGTGGTGCGCCACCTGTTCTCGACGGCCCCCTGGTCCGTCAGCGGGCGGATCGGCGTGACGGGGGTCCGCATCCAGGTGGACAATCCCGCCGAGGTGGGCGCGGACCGCCTGGCCAACGCGGTGGCCTGCCACCAGCGCTACGGCGGCCCGGCCATCGTGGTGGACATGGGCACCGCCACCACCTTCGACGTCATCTCCGCGGACGGGGAGTACCTGGGCGGCGCCATCGCCCCCGGCGTGCAGATCGCCGCGGAAGCCCTGTTTGTCCGGGCGGCCAAACTGCCCCGGGTGGACCTGTCGCCGCCGCCCACCGCCATCGGCCGCAACACCGTGCACGCCATGCAGGCGGGCACGGTCTACGGCTACGCGGGCCTGGTGCGGGGGCTCATCGAGCGCATCCGGGCCGAGCTGGGCGGCCAGGCCCGGGTCATCGCCACCGGCGGCTTGGCCGAGGTGGTGGCCCGGGACAGCGGCGTCTTTGACGTCATCGACCCGCACCTGACCCTGGAGGGCTTGCGCCTGCTGTACCTGCTCAACCACCCCCACTACGAGCCCAACCATCCCGACCGCGCCCGGGGAGGCTTGAACGCATGACGGAGCACCCCCTGTCGGGCAAGACCATCGTGCTGGGCGTTTCGGGCAGCATTGCCGTGTACAAGGCTGCGGACCTGGCCAGCCGCCTGGTGCAGGCGGGCGCGCGGGTGGAGACCGTCATGACCCGGGGCGCCGCCGAGTTCATCAAACCCCTCACCTTCCAGGCCCTCACCCACCGGCCGGTGCTGACCGACATGTTTGATCCCCGTTCGGAGATCAGCATCGACCACGTGGCCCTGGCCCGGCGGGCCGACGCGGTGCTCCTGGCCCCGGCCACCGCCCAGCTCATCGCCCGCCTGGCCCTGGGTTTGGCCGACGACGTGCTGACCGCCACCGTGCTGGCCACGGCCGCGCCCATCATCGTCTGCCCCGCCATGGAAACCCGCATGTACCAGCATCCCGCCACCCAGGCCAACCTGGCCCGGCTCCGGGAGTGGGGGGCGGTCATCGTGCCCCCCGCCCGCGGCCGCCTCGCGTCGGGGGAAGCCGGCATCGGGCGGCTGGCGGATCTGGGCACCATTTTGGGCACCTTGCGCTGGGTATTGGGGCGCCAGGGGGACCTGGCCGGCCGGCGGGTGGTGGTGTCCGCCGGGGGCACCCGGGAAGCCATCGACCCCGTGCGCTACATCACCAACCGCTCCTCGGGCAAGATGGGCCACGCGCTGGCCGCCGCCGCCCGGGATCGGGGCGCCCAGGTCACCCTCGTGACCACCGTCGCCCCCGACCCGGAAACCGCGGCCGGCATCCACGTGGAACAGGTGGCCTCGGCCCAGGAGATGCTGGCCGCGGTGAAAAGGGCCGTGGCCGGCGCCGACGCCCTGATCATGGCGGCGGCGGTCGCGGACTTTCGCCCCGCGGCAGCCGCGGCCGAGAAGCTCAAGAAGGGGACCGCGGAAGAATGGACGCTGCGCCTGGTGCGCAATCCTGATATCCTGGCATCGGTGGAAGGCCCCTTTGTCAAGATCGGCTTTGCCGCGGAGACCAGCGACCTGCGGACCAACGCCTTGGCCAAGCTCAAGGCCAAAGGCCTGGACCTGATTGTGGCCAACGACGTCACCGAACCGGGCAGCGGCTTTGAGGCCGACACCAACCGGGTCACCCTGTTCCACGCCAGCGGCCAGGTGGAGCCATTGCCCCTCCTGCCCAAGCCCGCGGTGGCCCACGCGATTTTGGACCGGCTGGTGCAGCTGCTGGGCTGAAGGCGCCGGGACAGACCGGCCGCGTGCGTCAGCCGGTCAGAGAGCGGGCCGCCGGTAGGCCCCCCGCGTCCTGGGCCGCGTGGGCCGACCTCACGATGGCCAAGGCCACAGCTTCCGCCGCGGCTGCGCCCACCTGGGCCACCTGTGCCAGTTCCGCCGCGCGAGAGGACGCCCGCAGCTCCTGGGCCTGTCCGGTGGCCAGGGCAAACACCGTGTCCCCGTCCCAAGGGGTGTGGGCCGGATAGACGGCGCGCGCGATGCCGGCGTGGGCCATCTGGGCCACCCGGTGCACGGCCTCCTTGGACAGGGGCAAGTCCGTGGCCACCACCGCGAGGACGGTGTTGCTCCCGGGAAACCCCCCGGACACGCGGGCCGAGCGGGTGATGAAGGACCGCCCTTCCCGATCGTAGGCGCCGGCCACGGCCCGCCCCGTCAGGGGGTCGACGATGTCCCCCAAGGGGTTGCTGACCACCAGGGCCCCCACGGTGCCGCCACCGGGCAGCCGGATGGCGCTGCTGCCAAGGCCCGTCTTCATGGCGTAGGCCAAGCCCGCCCACTTGCCCGCGGTGGCGCCGGCGCCGGCGCCGACGTTGCCTTGGGCCACCGGGTGGGCGGTGGCCGCCGCGGCCGCCGCGTACCCTTCGGCGGGGCCCGGACGCACCCGGGGATCGCCCACCGCCAGATCAAAGATGACGGCCGCGGGCACGATGGGCACAGGCACGACGCCAGTGTCAAAGCCGATGCCCCGCTCCGCCAGCCAGTCCATGACCCCCGTTGCGGCCGCGAGCCCGAACGCGCTGCCGCCCGAAAGGACGATGGCGTGCACCCGCTCCACCAGCCGGCCGGGTGCCAAAAGATCCGTTTCCCGGGTGCCGGGGCCGCCCCCCCGCACGTCCACGCCGCCCACGGCGCCGTCCCCGTCGCACAGCACCACGGTGCACCCGGTGAGGGCGTGGGGGTCTGTCCAATGCCCCACCCGCAGGCCGGCCACATCCGTCAGCGTCCCCACCGTGCCTCCACCTCCCTGGCCCCGCCGGCCCCGAGCCCGCTCGGCGGGCGGCAGGGACTAGTGCTATAATGAACCCAGTGGCGTGCTGGAAATCGACGCGGCCTGGCTTGCCCGGCACCAGGCCGGATAAGGAAAGGTTTCTCCATCCATGAAGGCACCCGTGCCGGAACCCTTCATCCTGCTGGCCGTGGACCCGGCCCTGCAAGGGGTGTACATGTGGGGTTCGCCGGACGCCGGCCCGCCCCTGCCCGTCCTGGCCCGCGGGCTCACCGGCCGGCCGCCGGTGCGGGTCCCCGCGCGGCTGTCGCCCGACCAGTTGGCCGATCCGTTGGATGTCCAGGCCACCTTGGCCCAAGGCCGGCCGGTCCATCGCCCCGGGGTGGTGCGGCGGGCCCGGCACGGAGCCCTCGTCCTGGAGGCGGCCGACCTTATGCCTGTGGCCACCGCCGCCCGCCTGGCGGGGATGATCCGCTCCCAGCCCCTGTGCCAGCGGCCCCTCCTGTTGGTCCGCGCCAGCACCCCGCCGCGCCCAAGCGATCCCATCGCCGCCCACTGCGCCTTGTGGCTGCCCTGTCCGCCCGCCGCCGACCTCGGCCTTCAGGCGTTGCCAGCAACAGGCTGGGACGAGGGCCGGCAGCGGGTGGCCGCGGCCCGGGAGCAGCTCCACCGCATCCCGCTGCCGCCGGCGGTGGTGGAGGAGATCTGCCGGCGGGTGGGCGCGGCGGCCCAATGGGGTCAATCCCTGGATTACTTCGTCGCCCGGGCGGCCCGGGCCCGGGCCGCCTGGCACGGGCGCACCGCCATCGGGCTGGAGGACATCGAGGCGGCCGTGGGCTGGGTCGTCGCGCCGCGGGCGGCGAGGCCCGATGACGGGCCGCCGGCCGGCACCCGTGATGGCGGCGCTGGCACCCAGGATCCGGAGCCTTCGCCCGGTCCGGCTCCGCCGCCTGCCGCCGGCCGCCGGGGCGCCCATCCTTCCGGCCCCGCGCGGCTGTCCCCGCCGCCCCCGCCGCCAGCCTGGGACACACCCCAGCGGGCCGCTGCCGGCCTCCGGGTTGGTGCGGGCCAGCCTGGCGCCCCCGTGCACGGCTCCGCGGGGGCAGGGGCCCCGCAGCTGGATCCGCCGCCGGTGATGGTGGTGCCCCCGGCGGCCTTGGCCGGCGCCTTGTCGCTGGCCGCGGCCGGCGCCGCCCCGCCCCGGTCCGGGGCCGCCCGCCGCGCCGGGACAGGCCGGCCCGGCACCCGGCCCACCCCCCACCGCGCGAGCGCCGGGCTGGCCTTGGCGGCCACCCTCTTGGCCGCGGCGCCCTACCAGCGCCTGCGCCCGCCGCGGCGGCCCCTGGCGGTGCGGGTGCTGCCCGGGGACCTGCGCTGGCGGCGCCCCCGGCCCCAGCCCCGCTCCCTATATATCCTGGCCGTCGACGGGTCGGGCTCCATGGCCCAAGGCCGCATGCAACTGGCCAAGGGGGCCGCGCTCAGCGTGCTGCAAGGAGCCTACCAGGAACGCCGCTACGTGGCCCTCATCGATTTCCGCCAGCGGGCCGCCCGCCTGCTCTGCCCGCCCGGCCGCAGCCCTGCCTTGATCCGCCGCCAGATCAGCGCCCTGCCCAGCGGCGGCGGCACGCCTTTGCCCGCGGCCCTGGCCCTGGCCCTGCGCATGGCGGAGCGGTGGCGGCGCCGCCACCCCGATAGTCGATGCACGCTGGTCTTGTTCACCGACGGAAAGGCCAATGTGCCCTTGCTGGAGGAATCCGGCCCCCCGCCAGGCAAAGGGACCCCGGCTGGCCCGCCGCCCAACGATGCCGCCGGGACGGATCAGCGCGCCCGGGCGTGGGCCGACGTGGAACGCCTGGGAGCCCTGCTCCGGGGGGCGGGCGTCGGCTGCGTCCTGGTGGACACCAGCCCTCCCGGCACCGCCCTGGCCTTAGGAGCGCTGGCCCGCTGCCTGGGGGCGGGCATCCTCCGGCTGTCCCACCGGCGCGGGTGAGACGGGCGCCGGCGGCGCGGCCCCACCCGAGCCGGGCAGCCACGGCTGCAGCACCGCGAGGGGTTGGGGCTCCACGTACCGCTCAAACACCTCGGCGAAGTGGGCCGTCAGCGCCTGGTGCACTTCGGCCATGGCCACCGGCCGCCCCAAAAGCGCCTGCATTGAGGTGACGGCTCGATTGGTGAGGCCGCAGGGAACGATGCCTTGAAAGTAGCTCAGATCGGTGTTGACGTTGAGGGCGAACCCGTGGCTGGTGACGGCCCGGGTGAACTTGACGCCGATGGCCGCCACCTTCGCGTTGTCCACCCACACGCCGGTCATTCCCGGCACCCGGGTGCCCCGGATGCCGTAGTCGGCCAACGTGCGGATGAGCACTTCCTCGAGATCCCGCAGGTACCGGTGGGGGTCCAGGCCCCGCTCCCGCAGGGACACGATGGGATACCCCACGGCTTGGCCGGGGCCGTGGTAGGTGACGTCCCCGCCCCGGTCCACGTGGTACACCCGCACACCTTTCTCCCGCAAGCGCTCCGGGTTCCATAAGATGTGGCGCCCGTCGCCGCCGCGGCCCACGGTGTACACGTGGGGATGTTCCACCAACAGCAGCAGATCGGGCAAGGCCTCCTGGAGGCGGGCGCGCACCAAGGCGGCCTGCAAATCCCAGGCCGCCTGGTAGTCCCACCGCCCCAAGGTGACCGCCAGGCACCGGGGCCATGCCGGGCGGCCAAAGGCCCGCCCCCTCACACCTTGATCCCCCCCAGCTTCTGCACTTGATCGTGCGCGTGGTAGGAGCTGCGCACCAGGGGCCCCGATTCGACGTGGGGGATGCCGATGGCCTCACCGATCCGCTTGAGCTCCGCAAACTCCTCGGGCGGGTAGTACCGTTCCACGGGCAAATGCTTGATGGACGGCCTTAGATACTGGCCGATGGTCATGATGTCCACCCCGGCCGCATGCACGTCCCGCATCACCTG
>Ga0079224_100002003_pt1 | contig 24268 bp, 21 predicted proteins | sample Stecom2015_FD_80414 | JGI IMG/M metagenome (GOLD analysis project Ga0079224, IMG submission 80414) | Agricultural soil microbial communities from Utah to study Nitrogen management - Steer compost 2015 | ecosystem: Environmental > Terrestrial > Soil > Agricultural land | place: USA: Utah... | reverse complement strand
CCCCCGGGGGCGCCACCGGGCGGCTGACGTTCCCGCATATGTACGGCGGGCACAGCTCGGTGACGTTCTCGATCGCCTCGACGTCGTAGTCGCCGGAGAGCAGAGAGAAGATCGTGAAAGGATGGTGGGCGGTCGTCGGGATGCTGCCTTCGGATACCACCCGTCCGGTGAGGAGCGCGGGGACCGCCTCCTCGGTCTGCTGATGGACACCGACAGCATTGCGATACCAGACACCGTCGGCGGCGAGACGCCCGAAGGAGGGGAAGTGTTCGACGTCGAGCGACCCGTCGCCCCGGATCATGGAAGCGGCAGGAAACTCGTCGTAGACGATCATCACGACCGGCGTCGGGTTGCCGACGTGGACCGCCTCCGGCACGTCGGCACGGGAAGCGAACAGCACGTCGGACGTCGGCGTAGCGAAAGCGAACCAGCCGAGCACCACGAACGGCGCCAACCCGAGGTAAGAGAACCCGGTCCGTGCCGAGGGGAAGCGGGCGTAGAGAGCGACCAGGCCCGCGCTCACCGCCACTGCGACTACGTAGAACATCACCGGAGGCCACGAGCCGAACCCGGCGTTGACGAGGATCGTCGCCGCCGCCACGCTCCCCAGCGCTGCCAACAGCACCAGATGCAAGACGATCCCGGTGTCTCGGTGCACGGCGCGGACGGCGAGAACGACGGTCGCCAAGACGAACGGCACGAGCAACAGGCCGGAGGCGAGGAGCCAGATGTCGGGAACCGGGAAGCGACGAGCGACGAAGAACTCGGGGTTGCGACCGAGGAGGTCGAGGAGAGGCTGACCGAGGGCGAATGTGCCCAGACCGACGATCGACGCGACGACTGCGACCGGGCGGATCTCTCCCACCCCTTCGAAGGTCGGTCTCATCTACTCAGATGGTAAAGACGCCGCGTGCCACCGGGTAGGTCGGCCTCTCGCACCACTCGGAAGTGCTGCGACACCAGGCGGTCGAACGACTCACGGTCCCGGCCGGGGTGCAGTTCTTCCGGACGCTTGTTGGCGGTGAGACGGCCGACCATCGGGTCTTCGGGTGCCACGAACTCGACAACGACGGGGACGTCGAAGGAGGCCAGCCACTCGACCACGCGGGCAGGCGGGATCGATGCCGAGTAGATCAGGTGATGGATGAGGCCGTAGGCGATCACGAGGTCGGGGCGTGCCCGTTCGAAGAGCGCCGGCCGCTCGACTCCGGCCCAACCCTGCGACGGCGAGGGATTCTGCAGATCGGTGAGGACCGGCGTGATCGGCGTGCCGGCGGAAAGGGACCGGTAGAGCCGGTCGAGCACTACCTCGTCGCCGTCGACGGCGATGGCGTCGGCGCCCCGGGAAACCGCGACCTGGCTGAAGTGACCGTCGTTGCAGCCGAGATCGAGCACCGTGGCAGGCGACACGGCCTCGAGGGCCTGGACGAGGAATTCGGTCTTCAGGTCGCGATCGCGGGCTACGTGGTCGCATCCGTGGTACGTCGACCAGGTGCCGTCGTCGCTGTCCCATTCCAGGTCGTCGATGAGCGCACGGAGCTTCTCGACGTTGGCACGGATCAGGTCGGCGGTGAAGCCGGCCTCGGCGAGCGAGCGGCGCACCTCTCGCCCTTTGAGGCGAGCCTCGGCGCGGGCTTGGAGGCCGATGTGGAGGATCGCCGCCGGGGTGGCCTTGCGGCGGGCCGGCAGCAACCGCCACATCTGGGCGCTGGTGGGTCCTTCCGGGTCGCCCCGCAGCCAGGGCTGGAACGGGACCCCACACCACGCCTCCATGAGCAGAGGGTGGAGGAACTGGCGGCAGAACTGGCGGTAGCCGATCCACGGCTCCCCCCTCCGGTATCGCTCGAAGGAGCCGACGTCGATGAACTGAGGACGGCCACCGACGAACTGGATGTTGTAGGGCGTGGCGTCCTTGAGGATCATCCCCTCGCCCAAGGCCTCGAGCATGAGGTCGAGCTGGAGGAGGGCGGCATCGCGGAGCATCGAGAAGGTCCACTCGAACGGATAGGTGATGAACCCGATCCGAGGATGCGCCAGCGCCCCGGCCGCACCCTCGGGGGCGTCGACCTCGGTGGTCGCGATGAGACGGCCGTGGGCGGTGGCCCGACCGAAGAAGTCGCTCGCTTGGAGAGCGCGCCAGTCGGCGAGGCCGCGTTCATCGAGGATTCGCGTGACCGTGGAGTCGCCGAGGACGACACGAGATGCCGGGTCTCGGAACGACCCGGGATCGGCCCAATTCAAAGGCGATCAGCCTTCCTGGGTTTCCTCGGCCGGTACCGGCTCGGTCCCCTCGGCCGATTGCTCGGGTGCGGGCTCTTCACCCTTGCGGGACCGCCACCGGCTACGCATCGCCTTGGCGGCCACTCCGAGCCCGGCCACCCCGCCCAGCACTGCTTGCAGGATCAGACTTCCAGAACCGGGATCGAGATAGGCAAAGATCATCTGGGGTTTCCCTTCGCGGTTGGCTCGCCGGCGGCCAGATGACCGCCCGGCGACATGTTCGTTACTTTACGGCGACAAGCCAACTGATCCATCGCCACTCCCCGCCCCATCTAATCTCCCTGCATGGTCTCTGAGATCTTCGATCCCACCGCCTGGGAAGCGGTGCCCGGGTTCGAATTCACCGACATCACCTACCACCGGGCACGCGACGGGGGAGCCGTTAGGGTGGCCTTCGACCGTCCCGAGGTGCGCAACGCCTTCCGGCCGCACACCGTCGACGAGCTCTACACCGCGCTGGACCACGCCCGCCAGACCTCGGATGTCGGATGTGTCCTCCTCACCGGGAACGGCCCCTCCCCCAAGGACGGGGGCTGGGCGTTCTGCTCGGGTGGCGACCAGCGCATCCGCGGGCCGGAGGGTTATCGCTACGCCGAAGGCGAGACCGCCGACACCGTCGACACCGCCCGGCTGGGCCGCCTCCACATCCTCGAGGTGCAGCGCCTGATCCGCTTCATGCCGAAGGTCGTGATCGCCGTCGTGCCCGGCTGGGCGGTCGGCGGCGGCCATTCCCTCCACGTGGTCTGCGACTTGACGATCGCCTCCGCCGAACACGCCATCTTCAAACAGACGGACGCCGACGTCGCCTCTTTCGACGCCGGCTACGGGTCCGCCTATCTCGCCCGGATGGTCGGCCAGAAGCGGGCCCGGGAGATCTTCTTCCTGGGCCGCTCCTATTCGGCAGAGGAGGCCAAGGAGATGGGGATGGTCAACGAGGTAGTGCCCCACGCCGACCTCGAGGCGACCGCACTCCAGTGGGCGAGGGAGATCACTGCCAAGTCCCCGATGGCCCAACGGATGCTGAAGTTCGCCTTCAACCTCGTGGACGACGGCCTGGTCGGCCAGCAACTCTTCGCCGGGGAGGCGACGCGGCTGGGCTACATGACCGAAGAGGCGAAAGAGGGACGGGACGCCTTTCTCGAGAAACGCCGACCCGAATTCGAACGCTTCCCGTGGATGTATTGATGGAGTCGGAAGTCGGAAGCCGGAAGCCGACGCGATCCGCTGCTTGTCCGGGTTCGGAGACTCGTGCGACCCGCGAACGCGCCCATACGCCGACCCGCGACCTACCACCCACCACTCGCTTCCGGCGATACGCGAGACGCAGGAGATGACACTCGACGCTTGGGTGGAAGCGGCGCGGCCGCGGACGTTGCCGGCGGCGGTGTCTCCGGTCCTGGTCGGGACCGGACTGGCGGTCGGAGATGGCGTGTTCCGTCTGGATGCGTTCGTCGCCGCATCGGTGGGGGCGCTCGCCATCCAGGTGGCGGCCAACTTCGCCAACGACGCCTCCGACGCCGCGCGGGGGGCCGACCCGGCCGACCGGGTCGGGCCACCGCGAATGGTCGCCTCCGGGAGGGTGTCCTCGCGGGCGATGTGGGTCGCCACTTGGCTCACCGTGGCGGTCGCCGTCCTGGCGGGGATCTGGCTGATCGGCATCGCCGGCTGGGTGGTGGCGGCCATCGGCGTGGCATCCGTCGTGGCCATGCTCACCTACGTCGGCGGTCCCCTCCCCTACGGCTATCGGGCACTCGGAGAGATCGCGGTGTTCGTCTTCTTCGGACTGGTCGCCACGGTCGGCAGCCGTTACGTCCACGACATGACGGCTCCCCGCAGTGCCTGGGTGCTGGCCATCCCGATGGGGATGCTGGCGGCGGCGATCCTCGTCGCCAACAACCGCCGCGACATCGACACGGACGCGCGGGTGGGCAAGCGGACCCTGGCCGTCGTGCTGGGTCGGCGCAACACCGAGCGGCTGTACGCCGTCCTCACCTACGGCGCCTACGCGGTCATCGCCGTGGCCGCCGCCGCCGGAATCACTCCCCTCCTGTCCGGGCTCGCCGCCTTCCTCGCCCCGTTCGCGATCGGCCCGAACCGCGCCATCTCGTCGGGAGCGGAAGGCGCCGCCCTCATCCCGGTCCTGGCCCAGACCGCCCGTCTCGAGCTGTGGACCGGTGCCGCCCTCGGCCTCGCCGCCGCGGTGGGTGGCTGACCTCTAGGCTCCCGTGGGTGGAGCTCTTCGACCTCACCGGCCACGTCAGCATCGTCACCGGGGGGAACCGGGGGATCGGTTTCGGCCTGGCCCGCGGGCTCGTCAGGGCCGGTGCCTCCGTGGCGATCTGGGCGCGTGACCTCGAGAGAGCCGACGAGGCCGTCGAACGGCTCGGCGACCTTGGAAATGGAGAGGCCATCGCTGTCGCTTGCGACGTGACGGACGAACGATCGGTGATCGACGCGTTGGCGGCTACCGTCGACCAGCTCGGCAAGGTCGACTCGGCTTTCGCCAATGCCGGGGTCAGCACGGGGGTGGCGTTTCCCGAGATGGAGCTGGGCGAACTCGAGCACGTCTTGGAGGTCAACGTCGGGGGAGTCTTCCTCGTCGCACGCGAAGTCGCTCGTCATCTGATCTCGCGCGACGCCCCCGGCTCGATCGTGATCACGTCATCGATCGCGGCCAGTCGCGGCAATCCGATGGCGCCCCACTACTCGGCATCCAAAGGTGCGGCCACGGCATTCGCCCGCGCGTTGGCAGTGCGCCTCGCCCGGCACGCGATCCGGGTCAATGTGATAGCCCCCGGCTGGGTGGCCACCGAGATGACCGACGAGCTACAAGGAAACGAGCGGTTCGAGGACGCCCTCCGGTTCCGAGTGCCGCTCCGACGCTGGGGCGCTGCCGAGGACTTCGAAGGAGCAGCGGTCTTCCTCGCCTCCCCGGCCTCGGCGTACATGACGGGCACCGAGATCGTGATCGACGGTGGGTACTCCGCTTTCTGAACTTCTCCGCTTTGAACGGAGTACGTTCTGGGTAGGGATCCAGACGTCCACCCGGGCGAAGACGTCGACACATCGGAGGAGCGATGAACATGTTGAAGACCCTCGGGAGCTCCGCTCTCGGCCTCATGGACCAGATGAGCCCAGTCGCCGAGAAAGTGAAGGAAGGTGCCGACGACCTCCTCGACAAGCTGGGTACGGAGTCGCGGCACCTCGGGGAGGCGATGGTGGAGCGTTTCGGTGAACAAATGGAGCAACTCCCGGACGCCACGCTCAAGCGCCTCAACCTCGTCACGGCGCGGAAGTCACGTCGCCGGATGATATGGGCGATGCTGATCGGGCTGGTCGTGGGGGCGGTGCTGGTGAAAGCCTTCAACCGCCAGAGGGATCAGGCCTACCCGGAGATGAGCAGGCGCGAGCCGTGGAACGAAGCGCGCACGCCGGCACCTGTGACAGGCGAGGTTCCCCGCTGATCTGAGCCCGGCTCTGCGCTGGGATCGGCGCGGTCGGAAACATCTCCTGGTTTGTGACTTTCGCCCGGAGGAGGCCCCTCGGGGGTCTGATACCGTTCGGGTGAGGACGATCAGGAGATTCGACAACAGTGCCTTACGTTTTCGATTTCGGCGCCACTGAGAGCGACAAGCATTTGCTGGGTGGCAAGGGCGCCGGTTTGGCTGAGATGACGAAACTGGGCCTGCCCGTGCCGCCCGGGTTCACCATCTCCACCGAAGCCTGCCGGGTGATGTTGTCGGAGGGGGAGCTTCCCGAGCAGATGTGGAAAGAGGTGGACGAAGCCGTCGCCCGCCTCGAAGAGAAGACCGGTAGGTCTTTCGGATCGGGCCCAGTGCCTCTGCTGCTCTCCGTGCGTTCCGGAGCCGTGTTCTCGATGCCGGGGATGATGGACACGGTCCTCAATCTCGGGTGCAACGACCAGGTGGTCGAGGTGCTCGAGGAGTGGTCGGGCGACCCCCACTTCGCGTGGGACGTGTACCGGCGCTTCCTGCAGATGTACGGCGATGTGGTGCTCGAGGTGCCGGATCGCCACTTCCAAGCCGTTCTGTCGGAGCTGAGGGGCAAGCGGGGAGTCGACATTGACGCCGACCTCACCGCTGACGACCTCCGCGAGGCCGCGAACCGGTTCAAGGCTCTGATCCGCGAGAACGCCAGCACGGCGATCCCGTCCGATCCACGCCAACAGCTGCGGGGGGCGATCGAAGCCGTGTTCCACTCCTGGAACAACCGCCGGGCGATCGACTACCGGCGCATCCACGGCATCCCTGACGACCTGGGAACCGCCTGCAACGTCCAGATGATGGTCTTCGGCGACCTCGGAGCCGACTCGGGAACCGGGGTGTGCTTCACCCGCGATCCCGCCACGGGGGCGGCCGACCCCTTCGGCGACTACCTCCCCTGCGCCCAGGGCGAGGACGTCGTCGCCGGTATCCGCAACACCTTCTCCCTGGACCAGCTCGCCGAGATGCACCCCGGCCCACACAACCAACTGCTGGGCATCATGGAGAGGCTCGAGCAGCACTACCGGGACATGCTCGACATCGAGTTCACGATCGAGAAAGGTGAGCTCTACATCCTCCAGACCCGGGTCGGCAAGCGCACCGCCCAATCCGCCGTGCGTCTGGCCGTCAAGATGGTGGAAGAGGGGTTGATCGACCGAAACGAGGCGATCCTGCGCGTGGATCCCGACTCCATCGAGCAGCTCCACCGGCCCCAGATCGACGCCTCTGCCGATGTCGAGGCGGTCACGACCGGGGTGGCGGCGTCGCCGGGCGCGGCCGTCGGACGAGTCGCCTTCGACGCCGACCGGGCGGTCGAGATGGCCGCCGACGGGGGCGGACCGGTGATCCTCGTACGTCCCGAGACCACTCCCGACGACATCCACGGGATGGCGGCGGCCGCCGGGATCCTCACGGCCCAGGGCGGGAAGACCTCCCACGCCGCCGTCGTGGCCCGCGGCATGGGCAAACCGGCGGTCACCGGAGCGAACGGACTCGTCATCGACAACTCGGGCCGGACCGCGCTGTGCGGCGAGTACGACATCCAGGAAGGCGACCTCATCACCATCGACGGCACGAACGGGACCGTCTACGTCGGAGAGGTGCCTCTGGTCGAGCCGAAGGAGACACCCGAGCTCGGCGAGCTCCTGTCGTGGGCCGACGAAGTCCGCACCATCGGCATACGCGCCAACGCCGACACTCCGGAGGACGCGGCCAGAGCCCGCTCCCTCGGCGCCGAGGGCATCGGGTTGGCGAGGACCGAGCACATGTTCATGGGCGAGCGCCTGGAGATCGTCCAGACGATCATCTTGTCGAAGGATCCCGAAGTCCGCCAAGACGCCCTCGACCGCCTGGAACGCCAGCAAGTGGACGACTTCGAGGGGATCCTCGAAGCGATGGACGGGCTGCCCGTCGTCGTCCGCCTCCTCGATCCGCCTCTCCACGAGTTCCTCCCCAACCGGATGGAACTGGAGCACGAGATCCTGCGACGGGTGTGGGCAGGCCGCTCGGTCGCCGACCTCCAGCGCATGTGGTCGGAGGTCGCCCGGTGGGAGGAAGACAACCCCATGCTGGGCCTCCGCGGCGTGCGCCTGGGGCTGATGTTCCCTGAGCTCTACCGCCTCCAGGCGGGCGCCGCCGCTCAGGCACTCGTGCGGCGCATCCGCGCCGGCGGGGACCCGCATCTCGAGATCATGATCCCTCTCGTCTCGACCGGCCCGGAGCTGCGTCGGATGCGGGAGATGGTGGAAGAGGAGATCGCCTCCGTAGCCGCCGAGTCGGGGCTCGAGCTCGAGGTGCCGGTCGGCACGATGATCGAGCTCCCGCGAGCGGCGCTCACTGCCGACGAGATCGCCGAGGTCGCCGACTTCTTCTCCTTCGGCACCAACGACCTCACCCAGATGACCTATGGGTTGAGCCGTGACGACGCCGAGGGAGTCTTCCTGGGCGACTACCTGGAACAGCAGATCCTCCCGTTCAACCCGTTCCAGACGCTCGACACCGCCGGCGTGGGCCGGCTGATCCGGATCGGCACGGAGGAAGGGCGGGCGGCCAACCCGGACCTGGTGGTCGGCGTGTGCGGCGAGCACGGGGGTGACCCGGCCTCGATCGCGTTCTGCATGGAAGTCGGCCTGGACTACGTGTCTGCCAGCCCTCCTCGCATCGAGGGAGCACGTCTCGCCGCCGCCCAGGCCGCGCTGTCGAAGGGGACCGAAGAACGACGGGACGTCTGACGGCTCAGGCCCCGAGGAGACGCTCGGCCGCGGTCCACGGATCCAAGACCCCGCTCTCCACCTCGGCCACGACCCCGTCGAGATCGGGGCCTGCCATCCGCCGGCGCATCCCCTCGGTGATCGCTGCTTCGACGTAGCTCCGGGCGCGCCGCTGCCTGCGCCGCCCGCCCTCGTCACTCGTGGTCAGGTGGCGCTGGTGACGGTCGATGGCGTCCACGAGCTCCTCGAGGCCGGCGCCTTCGGTGGCGACGGTGTCGACGATGGGAGGATGCCACGCGTGGTCGGGTGCCATCTCGAGCATCGTCTCCAGCCAGCGACGGGTTTCGCCGGGCGCGCCGACGTCGGCTTTGTTGACGACGAAGACATCGCCGATCTCGAGGATCCCTGCCTTGTCAGCCTGCACCCCGTCTCCCCAGCCAGGGGTGAGCACGACGACGACCGTGTCGGCGTGGTGGACCACCTCCACCTCGGACTGACCGACTCCCACTGTCTCGATCACGACCGGGTCGAAGCGGGCGGCCTGGAGGACCGTGACCAACCCGGCGGTGGCGTCGGCCAAGCCACCGAGCCTCCCGCGGCTGGACATCGAGCGGATGAACACGTCCGGGTCGGTGACGTGACCCTGCATCCGGATCCGGTCGCCGAGCAGCGCACCTCCGGTGAACGGGCTGGACGGATCGACGGCGACGACCCCGACACGGCGGTCCACGGCCCGCCACGTAGTTATGAGGGCGTTCGTGAGTGTCGACTTCCCGGACCCGGGGGCCCCGGTGATGCCGATGAGATGCGCCGAAGGGCGGAGTCGCCACGCCTCGGCCAGGACAGCCCGGGCATCGTCGTGTCGGTCCTCCACGAGGCGGAGCAGACGGGCGAGGGCGCGGCTGTCGCCCTGGCGCGCCCGTTGCCAGAGGTCAGTCGGATCCACGCCGCGAGGCTAGCGACAGCAGGTCAGGCGACTGCGTCCACCGCGACGACGCCGGGGACTCGGTCCTTGAGGATGCGCTCGATGCCCGCCTTCAAGGTCATCATCGAGAGCGGACAGCCGCCACAGGCGCCCACCATCTGCAGGGTGACGACGCCGTCCTCGACGCCCTGGAGGACGATGTCACCACCGTCCATCTGGATGGCAGGACGGATGTAGTCGAGCGTCGACTCCAGGAGCTGCAGGTCGACTTCGCCATCCGCGTCCTGGGTCGAAGTGATGTGCACCGGCGTCGTTTCTTGGGTGGGGGTTTCAGCCATGTCGGTCATAACAACATCCGCGGCCTCGGCCGTGTTCCCTCCAGGTTAACCGGGGTCGTCTCTACCGAGGACGACATCGACGCCACCGTGGTCGTTGACGGCGCGCATCCGGAGCGAGACCGTGGGGTCGAGTGGCACCACGACGGTGAAATGGCCAGCCTGACGGCGGTCCGGCCCGTGCGACTCGACGACCTCGCCTCCCCGCACGATCTCCCAGGACACCTCGGCGGTTGCGTTCAATTCGATACGGAGACCGACACCCGTTGGCGTGACCGCGACTCCCGTCAATCGAAGCCTCGGAGGCAATCCGACTCGGACGGGCGGTTGCGCTTCGATGGAGCCGGCGGATGCCGTGAGGCTCCAACCGCCTTCCGCTCCCCTGGCCGCGGGGTAGCCGTCGATGTACACATCGACCGGCCCGACCGTCCCGACGGTGAACTCGTCGACTTCGAGGGCGAGAGCCACTTCCACGTCCTCGGGCACGAACTGGGGAGCCTCGACGGGTGTGAGCCCTCCGTAGTAGTGGGCGAGGATCTCTGCGGCCGTGGCACCTCGCTCGGCCATCGCCTGCGCTCCGTACTGGCTCATACCGACCTGATGGCCCCATCCCCGACCCACCACCTGATGGATGGCCAGGACCGGAGGAGCACCCGGCTCCTGGAGGGGCAGTCGGTAGGTCTGCATCCGAAACGTCGGCGACAGGATCGCCTGCGGATAGCGGGCGCCGTCCGGCCGCACGGCGGGGAGGTGGGCGGTGAGTGGTGACGTGACCGCACCGTTCACCATGTTGCGGAGCGTCCATGTGTCCACGGTCTTCTCGCCGTCGGCGGTGTGGAATGTGACGGTCCATGGGCCTTCCCCGTCCGCCCGGGTCTGGGTGTCCACTTCGATCAGTTCACCGTCCGTGAGGCCGGCGGCGTCCGTCAGCTGCTGCATGTGCCGCTGGGGAAGGCGCCACATCCACTCCACGAACGGGGAGTCCTCTCCGGGGGAATCCACCGCGACGAGATAGGGGAGGTCGATGTCGGGCCAGACGTCGGAAACCGTGCGAGTACGTCCCCCGCTCGTCGACGAGTAGTAGGTCTGGGCGGGAGCGCCGTCGTAGACCAGGATCTGGGAGTCGGTGGCTTCGACCGCGGCCCGCCATCGGTCGCCGTTCTCTGCGAGAGTGGGCTCGAGGCCGGCGTAGACCTGACATGCCACTGTCGCGCAGATGTCGTAGTCGTAGGCCTCACCGGACTCGGTTCGTCCGCGGGCCAGAGTCCAGGCGAGGTATGTTCGGGCGGCGATGGCTTGGGCTTCCAGGGCTGCCGGCTCCCAATCGAACGGGACCTCTTGGATGCCGGCCAGGTATCCGTCGAGGGACACGTCTTCCACGACCGCCAGGCCCTCCCGATGCGCGGTGACACGCAGGCGGCCTCCGTAGCGACGCCCGTCGACGACCACCGCAGACTCGTCGCCCGCCGGGACGACCTCGAGCACTCGCCCGCGAACGGGCTCCGGTTCGGGCTCCTGAGCGGTAGCCGGCGGGACGGGTGCCGCGACGAGAGCGAGTCCCGTCAGCAGCGCCGCCACTCTCCGGATCACGTCCGTTGGATGTGCGCTCCGAGGGAAGCGAGCTTCTCGACGAACGCCTCGTAGCCGCGGTCGATGTGGTGTATCTCGTCGACCACCGTGGTGCCGTCGGCCCGGAGACCGGCCAGCACCACCGCCGCCCCGGCGCGGATGTCGTGGGCCAGCACCGGGCAGCCGGACAGCCGTTCCACTCCCCGCACGACGGCGTGCTGCCATTCGGTGGTGATGTCGGCTCCCATCCGCCTCAACTCGCCGATGTAGCGGAAGCGGGCGTCGTAGATGTTCTCGGTGATGACGGAGGTGCCGTCGGCGACCGCGAGGAGCGCCACCATCTGGGGGTGCATGTCGGTGTGGAAGCCGGGGAACGGCAGCGTGGCGAAGTCGACGGCACTCGGCCGATCCGGCCCGACTATCCGCAGCCATCCGTCCCCGCGTTCCACACCGACGCCGGCTTCCTCCAGCTTGCGCAGCTCCATCCGCAGGTCGTCGGGTATGCAGCCGGTCACTGTCACGTCCCCCGCAGTGATGGCTCCGGCGATGGCGTACGTACCCGCCTCGAGGCGGTCAGGAACCACCCGGTGGGAGGTGGGCTCCAGGGAGTCGACGCCCCGCACACGGACGAGGGCCGTGCCCTCTCCTGAGATGTCGGCACCCATCTCCCGCAACTGACGGACCAGGTCTCGAATCTCCGGCTCGCGGGCGGCGTTGACGATCGTTGTGTTGCCCTTGGCGAGGACCGCGGCGAACAGCAGGTTCTCGGTGGCGCCGACGGAGGGGAATGGCAGCTCCACCTCGGCCCCGATCAGACGATCCGAGACCGAGCCCACCAGCTCGCCATGGACCAGCTGGAACGTGGCTCCCATCCTCTCCAGACCGTCGAGGTGGAAGTCGATGGGACGCGCCCCGAGGTCGTCGCCTCCAGGCTGGGCGACGCGGGCGATGCCACAACGCGCCAGAAGAGGTCCCAGCACGACGATCGAGGCCCGCATCTGCCGCACGAGGTGGAGAGGAGCCTCCGGCTCCAAGTCGTCGGGAACCACTATGTGGAGCTCGTCGTCCCTCCGATCGACGTGGCAACCGACGTGGGTCAGCACCTCCGACATCAACGTGACGTCGAGAATGTCAGGGACATTCGTGAGACGGTGCCGTCCGGGGGCGAGGAGAGTGGCTGCCATCTCCTTCAGCACTGCGTTCTTGGCGCCGAGGACGCCGACCGTGCCGCGGAGCGCCTGCCCTCCCTCGACGATGATCTGGGGCATCCGGCTGCAGTGTACGGGCTACCGCCTGGAAGGCGATCGCGGAAGGACCTCGATACCCGAGGGGAGCTTGCGGGAGGTAGCCTGAGCCGATGCGCATCGCCCTGGCCGCTGACCACGCCGGTTACGAACTCAAAGAGCATTTGGCCAAGTGGCTCACCGAGGCGGGACACGCCGTCTACGACCTCGGGACCCACTCCACCGACCCGGTGGACTACCCGGACTTCGCGGCTGCCGCCGCCCGTGCGGTCCTCGATGGCCGCGCCAACCGGGCGATCGTGGTCTGCGGCTCAGGCGCCGGAGCGTGCATCGCCGCCAACAAGTTCTCGGGCATCCGGGCCGCGGTCGCCCAAGAGACCTACACCGCCCGCCAGATGGTGGAGCACGACGACGTCAACGTGCTGTGCCTGGGTGCGCGGGTGGTGGGCGAGAAGCTCGCCGAGGCGGTCGTCGCCGAGTTCCTAGACGCCGAGTTCACGGGCGAGGAGCGACATCGGCGCCGCCTCGAGAAGATCGAGGCTCTCGAGGGCTGAGACCGACTTCCGATCAGGCGCCTTCGGTGGCCAGACCGAACAACTCGCTGATGACGTCCGTGCCGCTCGCGGTGATCTCACCAGAGATGCGGAACAGCACCTCGTTGTTGCCGTCGAGGACGATCCAGTAGGGAGTTCCGACCAGCCCCAGAGCGGCGGCGGCGGTGTTGGACTGATCGTCGTGGATGGTGGGAACATCCCACCCTTCCCGCTGGAGCCACTCTTGCGGTGGCCAGTTGCCCCGCACCTTCTGCAGCAGCGTGGAGACGGCGTAGAAGTCGACGTTCTCCGGCTTGTTGCCTGCCTGGAGCCATTCGACGACCCGGGGCACCTCATTCTGGCAATGGGGGCACCAGTGAGCCATCACCATGATCACCTTGGGGCGCCCGTCGGGAGCGATGCTGATCGTCGACCCGTCGGGGTTGGAGGCCGTGAGTGTGGGAGCGGTCTGGCCGACGCCGTCGTCGTTGGAAGCGTCGCCACCGAACGGAGGCAGGTTCTGGCCTTCCGCGGTGACCTCGCCGTAGACGTCCTCGTCCGAGGTGCCGCCGGAGACAGCGGAGATGGCGATGGCGATCACGAGTCCCAGACCGAGGACCCCGCCGACGATGTAGAGGATCAGCTTGTTGTTCATGCGTCTTTCTCTGGGTCAGTGGCGCCGCTAAAGGTTGCCAACAGAACGGTGATTAGGAGAAATCCGGCTCCGGCCATGAAGGGTATCGACACGAACCCGAACATGTTCACGAGCTTGGCGGTGCAGGGTACCGCCGGATCACACGCTCCACCCGCGTCGAGGTTGGGGAAGTTCTGGATGAGGACGTGATAGATGCTGATGCCCAGTCCGATGATCGAGAGCGGGAGGCCATAGGTCCGGATCTTGCGGTCGTCACGGATGGCGCCGACGAGGAGGATGACCGCTAGCGGGTACATGGCGATCCGCTGGTACCAGCACAGGAGGCAGGGCGGGAAGTGGAAGTACTCGGAGTAGATGAGCGACCCCACCGTGCACGTGGCGGCCACCAGCCAGGCGAGCCACCGCGCCGGTGACGCCAGCCCAGCCCGGGTGGGTGCCGGCACGACGAAGCGGACCACGAGCGCCACGATCGCCAAGACCAAGGCGACGAGCGCCATGACGGCAGTGAATGTGGAATAGGTGAAAGCGTCCATCGAGCGGCTCCGGCAGTCTATTGCGGACCGGGGGCGCTCTATTCCGTTCTGTGGTCCGGAAAGAGGCGCGTCAGCGCCCTCTCCGGACCACAGAACGGGATCTCGCCGCGATCAGCGGGCGTAGCCGGCGCTAACGATCAGTTCGGCCATCTGGTCGTAGGCCGCCCGATCGGTCGGCGTGACAGCCGCCAAGCCGTCGACGTAGCGGTTGAACATGCAGAACGCAGCCGCGATCAGAACGGTGTCGTGGATCTCCCGATCGGTGGCGCCTTCGGACCGAGCGACCGCGATGACGTCGTCGGTGACGGCTCGGCCGCTCTCCTGCACCTTCCCCGCCAGGCGGAGCAACGCCCTCATCTTGGGCGAGACGGGAGCGGAGTCGAGGTCGGCGAGAGTGGCGTCGACAACGTCGTATCCGCCGTCGAGCTGCTTCGCCGCGAAGGCGCTGTGCGACCAGCAGCAGAAATTGCATTCGTTGAGACGGGACACGTACGCCGCGATCAGCTCGCGTTCGCCGCGCTCCAACGTCGACTCGCCTCGCAGCAGGACCTCGGCGAGCTGGTTGAGAGGCATCGCGGTGTCAGGTCGGAAGTCGAACAACGCCCGAATCCCGGGAATCTTCTCGTCCAGTTCGATGTGTGGCATTTGCCCTCCTACTCCGCAACAGCGGCCCAGACCATACCGCCGCCCTGCGGGGGAGTCTTCGACCCGGGGGATTTTGCATCTGGAACGAAGAGGGGCCCGGCGTCCACGGACGCCGGGCCACGGCAGCCCCGACGGGATTCGAACCCGCGTTACCGGCTTGAAAGGCCGGCGTCCTAGACCGCTGGACGACGGGGCCGGGCTGTGATCGCATGGTATCCCACGCCGCCCGCTCCCCCAACGTGATCAGAGGCGGCGCCGGGCCTCTTCCAACCGAGCGATCGACGTTTCTCTTCCCAGAGCGGCCAGCGATTCGAACAGCGGAGGGCTCACCGACGAGCCCGTGACGGCAACTCGAACGGGTTGGAACACCTTGCCGGCACCGAGGCCCAGGCGCTCCGGCAGAGCACGCAGGGCCGACTCGATCGCCTCGGCGTTCCACTCCGCGAGCGCACTGAGCTCGTCGAGGGCAGAATCGACGACCTCCCGCACGCCGTCCTTTTCCATCACCTTCTTCCATGACCTCTCGTCATAGGTGAGGTCGGACACGTAGAGGAAACGAGCCTGCTCGGCGGCGTCGGGCATCAGCTTCGTGCGCTCCTGGATCAGCGGAGCGAGCTCCTCGAACCGTGCCCATTCGACGTCGCTCAACGGACCGACTTCCTTTTCGACCCACGGCCGGGCCCGCTCGGAGAACGACTCGACTGCCATGGCTCGGATGTATTCGCCGTTGAGCCAGTTCAGCTTGTCGAGGTCGAAGATCGCCGGGTTGCGTTGCACATCGGCGAGATCGAACCGGGCGATGGCGAGATCCAGATCGAACATCTCCAGGTCGTCGCCGGGCGACCAGCCGAGCAAGGCGAGGTAATTGACCATCGCCTCGGGCAGATAGCCCGCGTCCCGGAATTCGGTGACGGATGTCGCCCCGTGCCGCTTCGAGAGCTTCTTTCCGTCTGCCCCGAACAGCAACGGCAGATGGGCGTACACGGGGGGTTCGGCTTCCACCGCCCTGGTGAGGAGGATGTGCTTCGGCGTCGACGACAGGAGGTCCTCTCCTCGGGCGACGTGGGTGATCTCGTAGTCGACGTCGTCGACCGTCGAGGCCAGGTGGTATGTGGGGGTGCCATCGCTGCGAAGGATCACGAAGTCGTCGATGGACTCGGCTTCGAACCGTACCTCGCCGCGGACGAGGTCCTCGAACACGACCGACTCTTCGACGGCGAAGCGGATCGCCCCCTCGGAGCGGGAATCCGCCGGCCGCCGGATGTAGTGAGCGGGGTGCTTGCCTTCCCTCTGAGCCTTCTCACGCAGCGTGTCCAGCTCCTCCTCCGAACGGTCGTCGTAGTAGGCGGCTCCCGAGGCCACGAGAGACTCGGCGACCTCGCGGTAGCGGTCGAATCGGGCAGACTGTCGGTAGTCGCCGTGCGGGCCACCTACCTCGACGCCCTCGTCCCAGTCGAGGCCGAGCCAGCGAAGGCTGTCGAGGATGTTCGCCTCGTACTCGGCGGTCGACCGCTCCCGGTCGGTGTCGTCGATCCGCACGATGAACACGCCGCCGGTGTGGCGGGCGTAGAGCCAGTTGTAGAGCGCGGCTCGAGCCGTCCCGACATGGAGGTTGCCAGTCGGAGACGGAGCGACACGCAGTCTCGTAGTCATCGTCCTGCCACCATTCGATTCGCCAACACCCCGATTCCGTCGATCTCCACTTCCATCAGGTCCCCCGGTTCGACCGGCCCCGCCCCCGACGGGGTGCCCGTGAGGATGACGTCACCTGGCAGCAAGGTCATCACCCGCGTGACGAACTCGACGATCTCGGCGACACCGAACGTCATGTCGACGGTGAATCCCGCCTGACGCACCTCCCCGTTGACCCGGGAGACGATCGCCAGACGCTCCAGCGGATCGAGCTCGGTCTCTATGGCCGGGCCGATCGGGCAGAACGTGTCGAACCCCTTGGCGCGCGTCCACTGCCCGTCCCTCTCCTGCAAGTCCTGGGCGGTCACGTCGTTGGCGGCGGTGTAGCCGAAGATGTACTGGGAGGCATCCTCGGCGGACACGTTGTGGGCCACTCGCCCGATCACCACGGCGAGGGTGGCCGCATGGTGCACGTCATCGCTCGCAGATGGCTTCACCACGTGGGCATTGGGCCCGACCACCGACGTCGCCGGCTTCAGGTAGATCACCGGCTCCTTGCCTTCCTCGAAGTCGGCATCCTCGGTCGCATAGTTGTGACCCACTCCGACGACCTTGGAGGGCAGCACGGGGGATATGAGCTGGACCGATTCCCACGGAACCATGGTCTCGGTCGGCTCCCAAGCCACGAAGGGTGACCCCTGGTAGACGGTGACGCCTTCTGCCTCGGCGAGCCCATAGGCGATGTCGTCACCCGCCTTGAATCTGACGATCTTCATCTCCTGGCCAGGGTAAACCGCACCGGCCGACCATCCGGCACCGGAGGAGGTTGGCGGTCTACGTCAGAACAACCCGACGACGTTGCCGTCTTCGTCGATGTCGACGTTCATGAAGGCCGGCGTGGTTCCCAACCCCGGCATCGTTCGCATCTCGCCGAGGATCGGATAGATGAATCCGGCCCCGACCGAGGCCCGAACCTCCCGAACGAACACGGTGAACCCCTTCGGGGCTCCCTTGAGGGAGGGATCGTGGGAGATCGACAGATGGGTCTTGGCCATGCAGATCGGCAGATAACCGAACCCGGCCTTCTCGAACTGGTCGATCTGGCGGGCCGCTGCCGGCGAGTATTCCACTCCTCCCGCTCCGTATATCTCCCGGCAGATCACCTCGATCTTCTCCCGGATGCTCATGTTGAGCGGATAGAGATACGAGAACTCGTTCGGCTCCTCACACCCTTTCACGACCGCCTCGGCCAAGGCCGCGGCTCCTTCGCCGCCCTTCGCCCAGTGGTCCGAGGGAACGGCGTCGACTGCCCCGGCTTTGAGTGCCGCCTCCCGGATCAGGTCGATCTCCGCCCAGGTGTCGGTCGGGAACGAGTTGATCGCCACCACGACCGGAACCCCGAAGCGCTTGGCGTTGGCGATGTGCGCTTCGAGATTGGGCATGCCGGCCTGGAGAAGCGACAGGTTCTCTTCGGTGTACGCCTTGTCGAGGGGACGGCCCAGGACCACCTTGGGGCCGCCGCCGTGGGTCTTCAACGCCCGCACGGTCGCCACCAGGACCACCAGGTCGGGTTTGAGGCCAGAAGTGCGGCACTTGATGTCCATGAACTTCTCCATGCCCATGTCCGCCCCGAAACCGGCTTCGGTGATCACGTAGTCGCCGAGGTGGAGAGCGATGCGGTCGGCGAGGATCGACGAGTTGCCGTGGGCGATGTTCCCGAACGGCCCGGCATGAACGAACGCCGCCTGGCCCTCGAGGGTCTGCATCAGATTGGGGTGGAGGGTGTCCTTCATGAGGACGGCGACGGCGCCGGCCACTCCCAAGTCCTCCAGGCTCAGAGGTTTCCCGTCTTTCGACGTGCCGAACACGACTCGCCCGACTCGCTCCCGCAGGTTGCGCAGCGCCGAGGCGTACGAATCGCCGTCGACGAGGGCGAGGATCGCCATCAACTCCGAGGCGACGGTGATGTCGAAGCCGGTCTCCCGCGGGCGACCGTCGGCCTTGCCGCCGAGCCCGACGACCACATTGCGCAGCGCCCGGTCGTTGATGTCGACGACCCGGTTCCATTGGAGGTTGAAGACGTCGATGTTGAGGCGCTCCAGCCCGACCTGAGCCAGCTCGTCGTCGCTCAGCCGGGTCTCGTGGTACCAGCGGGCGTCGATGGCGGCTGCCACCAGGTTGTGAGCGGCGGTGATGGCGTGGATGTCACCGGTGAGGTGGAGGTTGAACTCGTCCATCGGCACCACCTGGCTGTATCCCCCGCCGGCGGCGCCGCCTTTGATGCCGAACGTCGGGCCCATCGACGGCTGCCGTATGCAGGCGATCGCCTCTTTTCCGATGTAGCCCAGCCCCTGCGTCAAGCCGACCGTCGTGGTCTTGCCTTCCCCGAGTGGCGTGGGCGTGATCGCCGTCACCACCACGTACTTGCCGCGGGGCCGCACCCCGATGCGCTCGAGGGCGTCGAGGTGCACTTTGGCCTTGGTGTGGCCGTAGGGGATGAGCTCGTCCGATCGGAGACCGATACGTTCGGCGATCTCGGCCAGGGGTCGCAGCTGGGCCGCACGAGCGATGTCGATGTCGCTGGGAACTCGGGTTCCCATCGGGGATCCTCCTGTAGACGTGCGCGCCGAACCGTAGCGACTCGGTGATTCTGCCGCCCACCACCTCTGGCAGAATCCGCTCCCATGAAACAGGTGGACTTCGTGGTGGTCGGCGGATCACCGGCTGGCGTCTCGCTGGCCATGGATGCGGCAGAGGCTGGGCTGGAGAAGGTGGTCGTCGTCGACCCCGAGTCGGAGTTGGCGGCTCCGCCGGAGTCCCATCCGGATCTCGAGATCATCCGCGGCTCGCCGGAGGTGACGGAGGCAGAGGGTCGAGCCCGTGTGGTGGTCGACGGTGAGGAGCTCTCGGCACGAGCCGCGGCGGTCATCGAAGACGAGCCTTTGCACTTGCCTCAGCTGCCCGCGCCCGACGACGTCGCTGACCGCGTGCACGTCGACGAGACCCTGCCCGAGCACCCCTGGGGGGAGCACGTCCTCGTGGTCGGTGGATCCGAGAAGGCGGCCCGCATCGCTCTCGAGCTCTCCGACAAGGGCGCCAATGTGGTCCTCGCCCGTGCCAACGCCTCGTCGCGCCGTCTGTCCCGGCTGACGCGGAGCGCCGTGCTGCTGCGCGAGGCCGAGCGTCGGTTGACCATCCTATGGCACTCCCGCCCGTTGGCCATCACGTCGATCGAAGGCGAGCCGATGGTCACGTTCGACGACGTCCGCACGCCCGACCTGGTCTTCGACGACGTCGTGCTGGTCGACGACGCGTCTGTGGACGAGCCCGCCTCGGGAGGACCGATCTGGCGGGTGAGCGATGTGGCCCTTCCACCCGGTCAGGCGTGGGCGGCCATCCGGTCCGAGTCGTTCCCGGAGATTCCCGCCCCGCCGGCGTTGCCGGCGATCGGAACCGACGACGAGCGCATAGAGGAGCTGCGCCGTCGGCACTACAACGCCACCATCACTCACTTCCACCGCACCCACTCGGATCTCTGGGTGATCCGGGTCGAGCCCGACCACGCCGACTTCTCGTACCAGGCAGGCCAGTACGCCTCGTTGGGTCTCGGCTACTGGGAGCCCCGCGTCGACGGAGCTCGCGATCCGGATCTGGAGCGGAAGTGGGAGAACCTCGTCCGCCGGTCGTACTCGATCTCGAGCCCGATCTTCGACGAGGATGGATACCTCCATGACCCGGCGACGTCGTCGACCCTCGAGTTCTACATCGTGCTGGTCCCTCCCACCGCCGACCACATACCGGGACTCACTCCCCGTTTGGCGCTGTGCGGCCCGGGCGACCGCATCTACGTCGGACCTCGGATCGTCGGGCGCTACACGCTCGCACCGGTGCGCGATCCGGAGGCGACAGTCGTCTTCCTCGCCACGGGAACCGGAGAGGCTCCCCACAACGCCATGATCACCGAGCTCCTCCGGAAGGGCCACCATGGGCCGATCGTGTCGGTGGTGTGCGTGAGGTACCGAGCGGACCTCGCCTACCTCGAAACCCACCGCCGGCTCGAGGAGCGATTCCCGAACTACCACTACATGCCGCTCGTCACCAGGGAACCGGATGTCGAGAAGCTGTACGTCCAGGACGTCATCAAACGGGATCTACTGGCCGAGCGATTCGGCGTGGAGCTGGACCCGGACCTCACCCACGTCTTCTTGTGCGGCAATCCGTCCATGATCGGCCTGCCTCGCTGGGACGGAGACACCCCGATCTTCCCCGAAGTGGAAGGTGCCTGTCAGCTGCTCACCGAGCGGGGATTCGAGCTCGACCGCCACGGTTTCGTCGGCAACGTCCACACCGAGAAGTACTGGTGAACGGCGGCGACGACTGATTCAGGCTGCTCCCGGAGGACGCGACTCGAGGATTCGATCCACGAGCCCGTACTCGAGGGCTTCGTCGGCGGTCATCCAGAAATCCCGCTCGGTGTCCTCGGCCACCTTCTCCAATGGCTGGCCGGTGTGGTCGGCGAGGATCTGGTTGATCTGCTCGCGCATCTGAACGATCAGCCGCGCCTCGATCTCGATGTCGGCCGCGGTCCCTTCCGCTCCCCCGTGCGGCTGGTGGAGCATCACCCGGGAGTGTGGCATCGCCAGCCGCTTGCCCTCGGCGCCCGCCGCCAGGAGCACGGCAGCCGAAGATGCCGCTAGCCCGACCACGACAGTGCTCACATCGGGGCGGACGTGTTGCATCGCGTCGTAGATGGCGAACAGCGACGTGATCGAACCACCCGGCGAGTTGATGTAGAGGTGGATGTCCTTGTCGGTATCGTCGGACTCGAGGTGCAGCAGCTGGGCGACGACCAGATTGGACACGGCATCGTCGATCGGCGTGCCCAGGACGATGATCCGCTCCGAGAGCAACCGGGAGTAGATGTCCATCGAGCGGGTGCCACGCGGCGTCTCTTCGATCACCGCCGGAATGACCACGCTCGGCGCTCGAGAATTCGGCAGCGCGCTCAAGCCAATCCGCTCCGTTTCCAAAGAGAACGTGGTGTCACTCATCACCCTAAGAGGTGGCGCCGTCTCTCGGAACGCGACGACCCCACCCGTCGGGGTGGTCCGGTTCCCGTCAGTGACGGATCCTCTCGATGACTCGCTCGAACGAGTTGGAGCGGGCGAGAGGAGGCGCGATCGTGTCATGGGCCCACCGCGCCAGCCTGCCGGGGATGCGGATGAGAGGATCCGGCAGCAGCACTGCTCGGCCGCCGAAACCGAGCTTGAAGCTCGACAACGTCTGAGACGCCTCCGGGGGTACCTTGCCGGTCTCGAGGAAGGCTGCGGCGACCGACCGGTCGATGTCTTCGAAGTCGTAGATGCGCACGCCGCGCGAGCGGTAACGGAGCATCGCCTCCCACTGGAGACGCTCGTTCGGGTGCAGGCCACCCGCCAACCCCGACCAGGCGCCTCGCTTGTAGCAGATGCGGTCTCCGAATCGCACGGTGAGGATCCCTGCGATCGGGCGGTCTTCGAGGACGGCGAGCAGGACCTCGCAGTCCTCCCCCATTTGCCTGCGCATGGAACGGACCGCCTCGAGGTCCGGAACGAATCCTTGGCGCTGCCCCGTCGCCTCCAACATTCCACAGAACGCTTCGAAGCCCTCCTCGTCGGCCACTCGGACCTCGAGTTCGGAGCGGAGGCTGCGCCGGATGTTGTAACGCGTCCCGGACTTCATCCCCGCCAGAAGTTCGTCGGGCTCGGGTGAGAGATCGAGCAGAACCGTCGCCCCGACTGACACACGGAGCGGCGTGGGCGAACAACCACGGGCGATCAATGACTCCGCCAAGCCGCTCCCATCTGCGGGTGGCTGGACGAGAAGCGCTTTGATGCCGTTCCTGCGCATCGCCTCGTCGATGATGTCGATCAACTGCCCGAGCGCCTCGTCGCTCCTCTCCGTGACCACGGGCCCGTGATCGATGTAACCGAGCCTCCCGAAGCCGGGAACGCGCTTCGATGCGATCTGGGCTCCGGCGACCAGATCACTGCCGTCGGTGATCGCCACGCGGATCATCTCCCAGCCCTGGTCCGCCTTGACCCTCCCCCAGGCGCTGGACTGAGCGTGATGACCACCGGGAGATGACGCCACGAAGGCATCCCACTCCGAGTCGTGATCGGTGACCCCGCCCGCCCCCTCGATCTGAGAGAGAAGCATGGAGTCAGCGTACGACGCCACGAGCGCATGCATAGAGGGCTTTTCGGACGACCGCCCGGCTATCTCCGCCGTTTTGCACGACGGGCACGCCACGCCCGGTGAAGGAGGGAACCGAGCCGTCAGGCTCGGAGATCGGAGAGGATGCGCTGAGCCGCGAGACGGCCGGGGGCACCCATCACACACCCACCTGGGTGCGTACCGGAGCCGCATTGGTAGTACCCACCGATGGGCGTGCGGTATTGGCTCCATCCCGGTGCGGGACGGAAGAAGAACATCTGCGGGGCGAGGAACTCGCCGGCGAAGATGTTGCCTTCGGTGAGCCCCACCACGTTCTCTATGTCCAGGGGTGTGACGACCTCTCGATGGAGAACCAGGTCGCCGAACCCTGGAAAGAAGCTCTCCAAGGTGGCCTGGACGACGTCCCCCAGATTCTGTCGCTCGGTCTCCCAGTCGCTCTCGCGCAGGTGGTAAGGCGTGTACTGCACGAAAGACGACATCACGTGCTTGCCGGGAGGAGCCATGTCCGGGTCGATGGTGGACTGCACGGCGCAATCGATGAACGGCCGTGACGAGTACCACCCGTACTTGCCCTCGTCGAAGGCCCGCTCGAGATAGTCCATCGAGGGTGCGATGTTCGTGAAACCTCTCAGGTAGTCCCCGGGACCGAGGGCCGGGAACACCGGAAGGCCGTCGAGAGCGAAGTTCACCTTGGACGACACGCCCTGGAACTTCATGCGGGTCACCGCCTCCACGAGGTCCGACGGCAGCTCCCTCGGGTCGACCAACTGGAAGAAGGTACGCCGAGGGTCGAGCGCCGATACGACGACGTCGGAATAGAACTCGGTGCCGTCTTCGAGGGCGACGCCGCGGACACGCCCGCCGTCGATGATCACGGAAGCCACCGGGGAATCGAGACGGATCTCCGCTCCGAACGATTCTGCCGCTCGGGCCAGTACCTGGGTGAAACCTCCGTTCCCTCCCTTGTGGAAGGCCCAGGCGCCGAAAGACCCGTCGGTTTCCCCGATCACGTGATAGAGCAGGACCAGGCCGGAGCCTTGGGACCGTGGGCCGACCTTTGAGCCGATCGTTCCCGAGCTGGCGAGGTACCCCTTGAGCAGTTCGTTCTCGAAGTAGTGGTCCAAGAAGTCGGCGGCGCTTCCGGTGAGGAGCCGGATGGCGTTGTGGAACACCCGCTTGTCGAGGCTGCGCATGTGGGCGGCGAGTGCGGCGAGCCGGGCTGCTTCCTCGGGATCGTCAGAGAACGGATCGGGCGGCATCTCGTCGAGGAGCGGCTTGATGGCCTGGCAGACCTCGGCGATGTCGTGCTTGTACTGCTTGTAGGCGTCGGCGTCGTGCGGCGAGAGCCGGGCGATCTCCCGCATGTTCTCGCCTTCGTCCTGGCCGAGAAGCAAGTGGGTGCCGTCCTCGTCGGGCGCGAAGCTGGTGGGCATCGCCAGCGGCTTGAAGCCGTGTTTGGGCAGTTCCAGCTCGTGGATGATCTGGGG
>Ga0079224_100002001_pt1 | contig 24279 bp, 21 predicted proteins | sample Stecom2015_FD_80414 | JGI IMG/M metagenome (GOLD analysis project Ga0079224, IMG submission 80414) | Agricultural soil microbial communities from Utah to study Nitrogen management - Steer compost 2015 | ecosystem: Environmental > Terrestrial > Soil > Agricultural land | place: USA: Utah... | reverse complement strand
TTATGATATTTTCAATAATTTCAGTAAATTGTGACTGTGTAAAATGCATATTTCTTGATTTTTTTTGTTTAATAAATCAAAGATAACAATTATGCGTTTTACACACTTTTTGGGACAGTATCCCTAACTGCCTATTTGTCTATTGTTTTTGAATAGAAATACTATATTTTTAGCAATAAATTACTTATTTTATAAATTCTCTTTATAAAAATGCCCTCTCATTATTATTAAAATAAAATCTATTAAATTTTCATTAGATTATTTAAAGGTTCATTAATACCCACTTTGATGGACAATGTTTTGAAATGTTATTAAGTTTAGCAATTTCAAACATTAGTATCTTTAAAATTTTATTAAAAACAACAATCTTAAAATAAAAAGAATCTTAATCTATAAGCTAAAATGTACTGAAAACTTAAGTCCTCCATTGAGTTTTTTATCAGTGTTTTTATGACTCAAACGCATAACATAATCAACCCGAATTACTTTAAGAATATTTGTTATTCCAAAATTAATTTCCATATAAGGATTGTTCCACTTCATGGTATTAATAAAGTAGTTTCCTTCTTCATCTTTTGGCAAGTCTGGGATATTAGTATTATAAAATGGATTATTTCTATTTGATAAATTTCCCGTCAACATTTGAAAAGTAATAACTTCTCTAAAATTTAAATGCTTAATTAATGGAATTCTGTTTAAGAAAAGCCCATCTAACTGCCATTCATTATAAAATTGAAATACTTCATCAGCAACGAGCTCACTGTAATTTAATAGATTAAAAGCATTTTTATCTAAAAAATAGGATGTGTTTGTATTCGGAGTATATAATAGCGTGTAGGGTATTGTACCATGTGTTTTTCCATAATTTACTCTAGTTTCTATTTTTCCAAAAGGTCCGAGGTAAGTTCTCTTAAATAAACTTAAATTCCAACGTAGGAAAGAGTAAGTATTCAAGCTTATATTTTGAGGTGCCCATTCTATTTCTCCTCGCAATACAGGATATTCATTTGGTAATACATTTCTTTTTTCTTTTTGTTGAATGATTTCTTGTTTTGGAGCCCATGTAAAATATAACAAAGTACTTAAGTTTTGATAAGCATTTAAAGGTCTCGTTGATAATGTATCACTTAATAAAATTCCTCCAGGTTTTTCATTTTTATACTGCAAACCTATTTGGGTTTGTAAAGATGCATTCCAGTCACGAACATATTGTAAAGTTGTTCTTTGATTATATAATATTCTATTTGCTTCTGTAGTTCTAATGTTTGCTAAAAGGTTTGCCTGAGCTAAAACCTGCATGTCTTGACCAGGAAAACGAATGTCTTTATAATGGCTTAAGGATAAATAATTATAGGGAAATGCAAAAACACTTTCTTTTTTAGAAAAGGATTTTATCATTTGAAGTCCATAATTTGTATTCTCGTCTTTAAATCCATATCCAAAATATCCTGAAAAATATAAAGATTTCGAGAATCTTGGAGTACTCCTCGCACCTAATCGCAATTTAACACCTTCTACACTATTATAGGCAAAGAAATTATGTAATGTTCCAATTTCCCAGCTTCCTACTTGTTTATATCCAGTAAATAAAAAACTTCCTAAATCTTGTAAAGTTTTAAAAAATTTAGTTTTATTCAAACTGTCGAAAGTTTCATATTGTTTTTCTTCAGCCTCTGTTAAAGGTACAGGTCTGTGTTCTTCCCAAAAATCCTTATCAAAATCTTTTATAACTGTTTTAGGATCTATTTTTACATTAAAAAGAGAGTCATCAATTTTTTTATTAAATTGCATTTTGTCAAAATATACTGATCTTTCAATGTAAATATTTAAACCTGACTGTGGCATTATGGATGCTTTTGTAAAAGAATACTCTTCTTCAATATAGTTTTCTTCCTCGGCATTTTGATAATAAATATTAATCTTTGCTTCTTCAATAAAATTTAAATTAGCTTCTTTAGTTATAAATATTTCTGCTTCTTTAATAGCATAATCCTTCAATTGAATCTTTAAATCTCCTCTAAACAATACTGCTTTTGCTGTTCTAGGTTCAAATTCTACATGAATTAAAGGATTTGCAGTTTCTTTATATAAGGTATCTACAATGTAATATTTATAAAATTGTGGACCTAATCCGCTTATTGGACTTAGAATTTTTCTAGAAAATAATTGAATTTCTGCATCATAAATATCTAAACCATCATAAATAAATTTCAAAGCTTCAGTACTGTGTTTAATATTGATATATCGATCATCAAAACGAATCTCTTTATTACCTAAATGAATGGTATTTTCCTTAAAAGGAGTATTTTGTCTATAGGTTCGAAATACATCTTCGGATAATAAAATAGGAGTTAACTGAAAATCTTCGATACTAGTCGTGTCAAAATTTTGAAAAATAGGATCTAATTTTTTTAATAATGGAACTCTTGGGATTACTCCTTTTTCTGTCATAAATCCATTATTGAATTTTTCGTATTTTTGAAAGGAAATACTGCTGTGTTTATTATGAGGTTGGTTTTTTTCTCTATTTTTTACTACATTCTTTATTAACTCGACTGCAGGATTGTCTCTATTTCTATATCTTGAATTTTTAATTATTACCTCTTTTAGGGCAGCTTCTTTAGGATTTAAGAATAAAATAATGGTATCATTATTTGAATTTAAGTTTATTTCCTTACCGTAATATCCAATATGATTTATTCTTACATCCCCAATAGTAGATTTTATTTTTAAAATGCCTTTTTCATTAAAAAGGTAAACTTTGGAATTGGATAATACAGTTAATGCCCCATTGGGTAAAGTACTATGACTTACACTATCTTTAATTTGTATAACAATTTCCTTATCTTCTTTAGCATATAAAAATATTGTGAAGAAAAATAAGCAGTTTAGTAATAAACAAGTTTTAAGGGTAATTTTATTCATAGAGAAGTACTCCTCAATTAAATTTCATAATTTTAATTAAAGTATTAAAAGTATAAAAAATTAATGAATAGTTATATACCCTTCCTCTATTTTATCGTTGTTTCTATAAAGAATAAATTTATAAACACCTAGTTTTTGAAAATTTCTTTTATCTAATATACTTATATCTTGTCTTACCCTATCGATATGAAGTACTTCTTTATCATTTAAATCATAGAATTTTACAGAATATCTTTGTTGTATGGCATTATTTATTTCAATATTTACATGCCCTGTAAAAGGATTAGTGAATACAAGTTTAGAACTGGGGTATTTTTTCTCAATAATTTCTTTTGCTTTTTCTATATTTCCATTGGACTCATTTAGCTTTTCTTGTATACTTTCAGTACTTTCTAAATTCTGTTGTTTTCTTAAGTTAAGACTATCCATTTCTAAGGAGCGAACATTGCTTATCCAATGAGTATTAGAATTAAATGTAACTCTAATCCTATATTGATTTTCTCCTAAATGTGGATGTGCATCAATGAAGGTTTGAATTGCAGAATTTAAATTTTTTATTTCTCCAATTTTTTCAAAAGAATTTTCTTTCTCTAATTTTCGCTCAACTTCAACTTTTTTAACATTATTTGTATAAGGATTCGTCCAATTTAAAATGTAAGAACCGTCCTTTTGTTCAATATCGAATTCAGGAAGCGTACTTTGTGCCCAACTAATCTGAGATAATGATAATAAAAAGCTAAATAGTAGCAAGAAGTTATTTCTTTTTTTATTCATAAGGATATAAAGTAAAAATATTTGTTTAACCTAAAAGTTCACAAGGTTTTAGCCCAGTAACTCTTTTAAAAGCTGTGCTAAAGTGAGTATGACTATTAAAACCCATCATATATGCTACTTCATTTATATTGTATTTGTTTTGCTTAATAAGAGACTTGGCTTTTTCAATACGTTCAAATTGCTGGAATTCGTGAATGGTTTTTCCAAACATAGCTTTAAACCCTTTTTTAAGATAACATTCATTCATACCAACAATTTTAGATAAATCCTTTATAGTAATAGGATTATTCAGTCTTTTTAAAATTGTTTCTCTTGCTTCAAAGACTTTATCTCTTTCTGCAGAGTTATTTAAAAAACTACATGCAGGCAACGTATTAGCTTCACACGGTAAAAAGTAAGATTCTAGAGAAGAACGAAATAATCTTAAAGCAATTTCGAATTTTTCCACCTCATTTTGTAAGCTGTTCTCTTCATTGCATATTTTTATTATTTGAGGTATTGCGGTTTTATATGATGGAGTTAAGGTAAAAGTTTGTTCAGCAGATCTATCAAATAAAAATGGATCTTTTGCATTTAATAAATCTTTTTTCCAGATATAGAAAAATTCAGGATAATACAATATTTGAACAATTTGAATAATAGGAGACTTTTCTGGTAGGTTTTCCAATACAAAAGTCAATTGCAAGTATTTTTTATCATCATCATAAGGATAAAAATTTAAATAAGCATTTTCCTCAATGATTTCATTATTATTTGGATGTAAGGCGCTTATTAAATGTATTTTTATTCCCGGCTGAAGAGAGTGGAGCTGTGCATCCAAAATATCTAAATCATCATGGATTATTCTTTTCAAATACGTAATATTTTCGTTGCAATTTATATTTTTTATATCTAATTTCATAATGAAATTTATATTTAACGCCGAACATACACTCTGGTTCCAGCCTGCAAAAATAAGTATAAATCTTCAATATCTTCTGGTTTTAATGCAATACATCCGTCCGTCCATCCAATTCCATAATCAACCATATCTTGAGCTTCCTTTAATGTTCCATGAAACCCAATCGAACCACCTATTCTTGCATTAGGAGGTATGATACCTTTTGCTTTATTTTCTCTAAAGTTTTTATAAGAGTTCTCATTTGGATAATCAAGTAAAATAAACTTTTGCCAGTTTGCATGATTTCTTTTAGATACCACTTTAAACCAACCTTCAGGGGTCATCCTATCACCTTCCATTTTTTTATCTTCCAACCTTTCAGGACCAAATACAGCCTTATACTGCCTTATTCTTTGACGTTTGTAAATAACTGCTACTAAATATTTGCTCTTCTCTACTAAAATCATTAAAGAGTCTGGATCTAAAGTGTCTACATTAATTGGAGTTCGATCCTTTAAACTAGGGAAAGGTGGAGTAATAGTTGTTTCGGTAACTATAGAATTGCCCTTTTTATACCGTATTTTTCTTACAGTATTTCCGTGTTTGTCTTTATAAGTCTTTAATACTTCAACATCTTTTGGAGTCTCGCTACCAAAAGATGTTGTATTTGTACATAAGATTCCTACGAAAAGTATAAGTAATATTTTATAAAATACATCCCTCATATGATTCGTTGATTGTAGTTTATTGTTTTTTATCGTTCATTACCAAAGAGGCGTAATAAATATTGGAATAAAAGTACAAAATCTAAATACAAAGTCAAAGCTCCTATGATTGCTCCTTTTTTCCTGCCTTCTTCATCTTCTAAATAAGCATAAGTTTTTATTTTTTGTGTGTCATAAGCAATTAATCCTACAAAAACAGCTACACCAATATAAGATATTATCCAATATAACATCTCATTTTTCATAAAGAAGTTCACAATACTTGCAAGTATTATTCCTATTAATGCCATCATTAATATTCTTCCAAAAGTGCTTAGATCTTGTTTTGTAGTAAATCCAATTATACTCATCACTGCAAATGTCCCTGCTGTAATTGCAAAAACGGTCGCTAAGGATTGTGCAGAATACACTAATAAGAATATGGAAAAAGTAACTCCATTAATCGCCGCATAAATTAAAAATATAGCTGTAGCTGCGATAGAACTTAAGGTATTGATTTTGAAACTCAATCCGCCAACTAGGAATAATTGGACAAATAGTAATCCAAAAAATATTAGTTTGTTTTGAAATAATAAATTAGTTAAATATTCATTGCTTGCAAATAAAAATGCTATACCCGCAGTAAGCATTAAACCAAAGAACATCCACAGGTAAACTTTGGAAAAATAACTAGATAAATACGCCTTGTCGTCTATAGATATTGTATGCGTAACTTCATCTTGTACATTAAATTGAGAACGGTTTTGTAACATAAATAAATTCTATTTAAACTTTGAACATCGAAGATAAGAAAAATTTTGGGTTGTAAAAAAGATAAAATTTAAAAAAATTGTGAACATGGTACTTCGAAAATTGTAAGAGATAATTTATGCATTTTCGTCTTATAAACTTATCTTCGCAAGCAAATAGTAAGTTGATGATGAAGAATCTTCCTAATTTTGTTACTTTATTGAATCTGATTTTTGGTTGTATGGCCATAGTCTTCATTCTTGAAGAGCAGATTTTATTACATAGTGTAGATGGAGAAAACTATATTCCCGTTATGAATATGAATAAAATATACATTGGTTCTGGTTTTATATTCTTAGCTGCACTAATGGATGTTCTTGATGGTTTGTTGGCTCGTTTATTAAATGCAACTAGTGCCATTGGTAAAGATTTAGACTCCCTTGCTGATGTGGTTTCTTTCGGTGTTGCTCCAAGTATGATTTTGTATAAATATATTCAAATGGCTTATATGGCCGAACCAGGCGCTATGGAAGTTCCAATTTTAGCCTTTGTACCTGCTTTTTTTCTTGTCGCTTGCGGAGCTTATCGTTTAGCAAGATATAATCAAAATACTAAAGTTGGAGAGGATGTCATTTATTTTCAAGGTTTGCCGATTCCTGCTGTCGGAATAGTAATTGCCTCAATACCTTTATTTACTTGGTTTCCTTCTAATTTTATGCTGAATGCTTTTCCTGATGATTATAATCTGAGTTTTATATTTGGAAATAGGTTTGTGTTATATGGAATATCTTTAATCCTTGGACTTTTGATGGTGTCAAAGATTTCTTTCTTTAAATGGAAGCCGGCTTCTATGAAATTATCCGATGCATGGGCACATTTAATTCTTTTAATTTCAAGTATTATTGCAGGGATTTTCCTTAGTTTTGTAGCAATTCCTTTACTTTTTGTGTTATATATTGTATTAAATATTATAAAAAGTAAAAAACCACAGAAAATAACTAGTAAAAATTAAATTGAAAAACAATATGTTTATAGGAAAAATTAATATTAAACCAAAGGCGGATTTGTTAGATCCTGCAGGTAAAGCAGTATTAGCTTCTTTATCAAATCACCTACAGCTTGATGCAATAAATGATGTGCGTGTAGGGAAATTGGTAGAATTAAAAGTGGATGCTAATTCTATTGAAGAGGCTGAAGAATTGGTGAAAAAAGCTGCTGAACAACTAATAGTTAATAAAGTAATGGAAGATTATACTTTTAGTGTAGAAGCAATATAAATATGCCTTTATTTATTATTCCTACTCCAATAGGAAATTTAAAAGATATTACTCTGCGCGCTTTAGAATGTTTAAAGAGCGCAGATTTAATCTTGTGCGAAGATACTCGTACAAGTGGTATTCTTTTAAGTAATTATAATATTTCTAATCCCAAAAAGCCTTTCCATCAGCATAATGAGCATAAGGTATTAGATGAAGTAAAAGTTTTGCTTCAAGCTAATGCTAATATAGCTTTAATAAGCGATGCTGGTACCCCAGGAATATCTGATCCTGGTTATTCTCTTATACAATTATGTATTCAAGAAGATTTTCCTTTTACAGTATTGCCTGGTGCAACTGCTTTAATACCTGCATTACTACTATCAGGTTTCCCAAATCATGAATTTATTTATAGAGGGTTTTTACCACTAAAAAAAGGAAGAAGAACCCAATGGGAAAAAATAGCTCAAGAAGAAAAGACGCAGGTGTTTTATGAATCACCGCATAGAATTGAAAAAGTGATAAAAGAAATGCAAATTTATTTACAAGAAGATAGAATGGTTGCATTTGTTCGTGAAATATCAAAAATGTATGAAGAAACTCTGCGCTGTAAAGTTAAAGAACTAGAAGAAAAAACAAAAATGTTGAAAACTAAGGGAGAGTTCGTTATTGTCATCGCAGCTTTATGATTTTACTCTTTTATGACTATAAAAATCTAATTTTATGGTATATTTGTAAAAAAAATATAGTGTGAATATAGATAAACCGTCATTACTTTTAGTTGAAGATGAAGAAAGTTTGCGTGAAACAATAAAACTGAATCTAGAACTGGAAGGCTATGAAGTTACAACAGTAGATAATGGACCTGATGTCCTAAAGGCAGTGAAGAATGAATACTTTGATTTGATAATTTTAGATATTATGCTGCCTGAAATGGATGGAATTACAGTTTGTGAGAATATTCGAATGCAAAATAATCCAGTTCCTATTTTATTTTTATCAGCAAAAAATTCTGGTGCGGATAGAATCGAAGGATTAAAAAAAGGTGGAGATGATTATTTGACCAAACCTTTTAACCTAGAAGAATTACTATTAAGAATAGAAAAACTTATAGTTAAAAATAGGCAAATATTGTCGAAAGATACCAATATGGATACTTATACATTTGCAAATGGTACAGTGGATTTTGCCGCACAAACTGCTATTGATAAAGATGGAAATAAAGTAGAGTTAAGTAAAAAGGAAATGGCTTTGCTGAAACTTTTAATCCAACATAAAGATGAAGTGGTTTCAAGAGAGCATATATTACAAGTAGTATAGGGTTATAATGTTTTTCCTAATACAAGAACTATAGACAATTTTATTTTAACTTTTAGGAAGTACTTCGAAGAGAATAGTAGAAAGCCGAAGCATTTTCACTCTGTGAGAGGAGTTGGATATAAATTTACGGATTAATTGGATTTTTTGAATAATTTTTATTTAATTTGTTCCTTAAAAGTTATTAGACTATGCAATATATAAAATCAATAGTGGGTTTGGGATTATTTCTATCGTTAATCGTTAGCTCATGCAATAGTGATAGAAAAATGGTAGAAGCTACAGTAATAAACACAGGGGATATAACATATGAAGGCTGTGGTTATGTTTTAGAGCTACAAAATCATGAAATTCTGCAACCAATTTATTTGCCTTCTGACTATCAAATCAACAATTTAGAGGTAAAAGTGAAATATTCTCATTCTGGAATGCAAGATACTTGTGATTTTGGAACTGTTATTTATGATTTAATAGATATTGAAAAAATACAGAGAAGATAATTGGTTTTTTAATTAATATTAGTTTTAAGAGGTAATTGTTATAATTATCTCTTTTTTTCTTGCTTAAAATCTATATATTGTTGCTGATTTATGTGGATAGTATACATTTTATAAAAATAATTTTATAACTATAATTGTAGTAGCTTATTATCTTGCTTAATAATTGCTAAAAACGACAACTATGTTCTGCTAATTTATAAACTAGATTATTTTGAATAGAAAGCATAGCAGCTATCAATAAATCAAAACTTAGGAAATTTTTCGAAAGAAAGGAATGAAATTATAAATGATACTAAGAGTGATAATATTTTTCTTTTCGAAAATGAATTTAGGATATTATAAGTTTTTACTCACTTGATATTGTTTTTTATAATTCAAACGCCATCAAATTTGATGGCGTTTGAATTTATATTTTGAAATGAAATTAACGTATTAGATGAACGTCTCCTGATTGTTTAAATTCATCACCATCAATGAATTTTACTCTTAAGGTATAAAAATAGGTATCCATTTCACATGGCTCACCTTGAAATGTTCCATCCCATCCTTTATTTAATTGTCCTTTATTAGTAAATACTAATTGCCCATATCTGTTATAAACATTAAATTCTGCAATAGAATATGCTTCAGTAATATTTAATAAAGGATTAAAATAATCATTCACACCATCACCATTTGGAGTAAAGGCATTAGGAACTATAACTGTTTTATCTAAAGGGTTAACCTTAATAGTAAGTTCAGCAACACTTTCACAACCATAATCGGTATATCCATAAACAGTGAATGTTTTTGTTTCATCGATTATAAATGTTTGTGATTTATTTAGTTGATATGGAAACATTTCTTGAGGCTCCCATTTATAAATATGATAATCTTCAGTTCCATTAGTTTGAAGTTTAATTCTTTCTCCTTCATATACTTCCAAATCTTCGGTGTGTAGTGATAAATTAAAATGATGTATTCTAATATCTTTTTGTATTATAACACTATCACAACCAGTTTCACTTTGATAATAACCAGTATAAATCATTGTATCTCTTGTATAAGTTCTACCTTGGTATTCATATGAATTACAATGCTCTTCTAATTCAACAACCAATTCAGCTTCGTCTTTTTCAACAATTAATTGTACTGTCCTATAAACACTATCACAACCTTGTATTGAATATAGAGTATCGTCCCATGTGGTAGTTTCAAAATAAAACTCTCCTTCAAAATATGCAGTTTCGCAATATTTTTCTCTTACTCTTACTTTAGATGGAGTAGGAGAAGTAGATAAATTCAAATAAACAGTACTGTCGCATCCTTGATGACTTTGGAAAACATGACTTGCTACAGAAAATCCGCCATTGTTTATCGTTTGGCCATACCAGATAAAAGGTAAATCTTCTGTACATGTAAAATGATCTTCTTCAGAAACGTTCTCAGGTAAAACCTCCACAAAAATAGTATCAGACACTTCGCATCCTGAATCTGTATAAGCTGTTACATAATATGTTCCTGTCTGGTTAACAGTTAGAGTATATCCAGAACTTCCATCACTCCATAAAAGATCCATATTTGTTATTTGAGGATCAAGAACAGTACTTTCTCCAAAACATAAAGTTCTATCTGGACCTAAATCTAAATTAGGTATTGGTATAATTTCCACTTCATATTCATATATATCTGAACAGTTATAATTTGAGTTAGGTGTAAATGTTGCTTGGAAAGTTCCAATATTATTGGTATTTATTGTAGCTGGACTCCAAGTTCCTGAAACATTATTATCAGAAGTTGTAGGTAAAATTAAATTATCACCTTGACAAATTTTTTTAGGCAATGTAAATTCTGGGATTTCTAATGGATTAACTGTTATTAAAATAGAATCTACTACTGTTTGTCCACAATCATCTGTTATTATAGCATATAGATAATGATTGCCAGGATTATTTATAGTTACAGAAGTATTACTGCCTGTGCCAATTGGATTATTCCCGTTTGCATTTAGGCTCCATGAGTATTCATAGGGAGGAACTCCATACTGTCCCGAAGTAGAAACTTGTATAGGATCTCCAGGGCAAATAGTGGTTGGGTTTGCACTTATATTACTTGTTAAGTTATCATCAAATTCAATTGTGTGGCCAGTCACTGTTACACTAAAAGGAGAGTTTGCAGCAATACAATCATTTGCACAACCTGTTGTTCCATAACATCTTCTGAAAAATTGCAGTGTAAATACAATGTCTTGACTTTGACAAGAAGGGTCAGGCATACAATTTTCTAAGTGTTGGTAAATAGGTATGTTATTTCCATTACAGTTTCCAGGTACAGGATTATTATTACACATCCAAAAATAGTTGGGTAAATCAGGACTTATGCAAGAACCCATAGTAAAACGCATAGCACCGTCTGGCATTATACAAGCGCCAATGGCACTAAAACTAAAATCAGCAGTTGCATCTGTTATTGTTGCATTAGGTGGGAAATTTACTGTTACATCATAATCACAATAATCGTTAAAATTACAACTTGGATTATACATTGAACCTAAAATATTTGCTTGTGCAAGGGTATTAGTTCCCGTAACAACTGGATCAACTATTAAAGAGCGACCACTATTTAAAATGTTTTCTATATAATTGCGATTAACATGTAAAGATAAAGCATTATTTTCAACAGTATAAGCAATGAGCTCTAGTTCACTTCTATCATTCATGGTTTCTGGATAAGCTATAGCTTCTTTTATTTTTAAGATAGCCTCATTGCTTGTACTTACAGTTATATCACCTACATATGGAGTGTTTGAGTTATGAGACCAACTAACATTGCTAAAAAAAGACATCTGATCTTTAAAAATTATTTTTTCAGCATCGCCAAACTTCCATTCGTTTATAATGAAATTTGTAATAACATCACCAGAAGGATCAAATAATATTTCAGCATCTACACCAGGGAATATTTTAAAAATACTTATACCTTCCTCTCCAACAGTATAATTTGACCAATCTGCAGTCCATTCTTGGGAAATTTGATTGTCTTTAATGGATAATAAAGTCCATTGATTAAAGATAATAGGTTGATCAATTCCTATTTGTGTTTGTTTTGCTCCTATGTTTAATAACTTATAATCATAGTGTTTTTTTGATTCATAAATATCTGAATGATTGCTTTTACTTAACCTATGATCTAAGCTTTGTAAGTAACCATCTCGCATTTGGTGAACTGGACCATAAAATTTTTGAATATAGAATTCTTCTGGCTTATCTATATTTATAAATTTTCTAGAATCGATAGTTCTTTCACTTAAAATCTCTATAGCATTTACTTCCTTATGGAAGTTGAAAGGAATGATTCCAAACTCAGGATGATTTTCGAAGCCATTATTGTATTGCATAGCAGCTTCAATATTTTTATTTACTTCTGTAAAACTATTAGTATTGTAGTTGTACACATCTGGTTCATTATTAGAACTGCTCTGTGCTTGTAATTGCAAACTAATAGTTAGGAAAGAAAATAAAAAGGACAAAGATGTAAATTTCTTTAGCATATTGAACTAGATTTTTATGAAAAAAAATTAATATAGTGAATTTAATTATTTAATGCAATAAAATCACGAACTTTTACTTAGAAATATTATAAATCCGTGCTTTTTATATTAAAAAGACGCTTTATTGTTCTATAAGGTTTGTTAATTTTTCTTTTAGTCGGGAAATAAATTTTATGAATATAATTATTATATTAAATTAGTAGTAAGATTAACTAACCTTAAAAATAATATTTATGAACTTTCAAATCAATTCTTTTGAAGAATACCAAGAAGTATATAAAAAAAGTATAGAAGAACCAGAAAAATTCTGGGCTGAAATAGCAGCACATTTTTATTGGAAAAGGAAATGGGATAATGTTCTTAGTTGGGATTTTAAAAATGTTGATATTCGGTGGTTTGAAGGTGGTAAGTTAAATATTACAGAAAATTGCTTGGATAGACATATTTATAATAAAGGAGATCAACCTGCAATTATTTGGGAACCTAATGATCCTGATGAAGCACATAGGATATTAAGTTACAAGCAATTATTAAATAAAGTGGAGCAATTTGCAAACGTTCTAAAGAATAATAATATCCAAAGGGGTGATAGAATTTGTATCTATATGCCGATGGTTCCTGAACTTCCAATTGCTATGCTAGCTTGTGCAAGAATAGGAGCGATACATTCTGTTATTTTTGGAGGATTTTCTGCAAAATCTATTGCTGATAGAATTAATGACACTAAGGCAAAGATGGTTATTACAGCAGATGGAGGTTATAGAGGAAAAAGAACAGTTGAATTGAAAAATATTCTTGATGATGCCCTTGATCACACTCCAACGGTACAAAAAGTAATTGTTTTAACAAGAACTAGGAATCCTGTTAGTATGATAAAAGGAAGAGATGTTTGGTGGGAAGATGAAATTAAAAAAATTGAAACTTTGGGAAATCCTTCTTGTCCTGCAGAGGAAATGGATGCGGAAGATACTCTGTTCGTTTTATATACTTCTGGATCCACTGGAAAACCTAAAGGAGTTGTTCATACTACAGGTGGGTATATGGTTTATACAGGATATACTTTTTCAAATGTTTTTCAATATAAAGAAGGAGAAGTGTTTTTCTGTACAGCTGATATAGGCTGGATTACAGGACACTCCTATATCGTTTATGGTCCTCTTTCTCAAGGGGCAACTTCTTTTATGTTCGAAGGAGTACCAACCTATCCAGATGCAGGAAGAGTGTGGGATATAATTGACAAATTTAAAATTAATATTTTATATACTGCACCTACGGCAATTAGATCATTAATGGCACATGGCTTATCTTATTTAGAGAATAAAAATTTAAGTTCTTTGAGAGTTCTAGGTTCTGTAGGTGAACCTATTAATGAAGAAGCATGGCAGTGGTATTATAAAAATATCGGGAAAGAAAAAACACCAATAGTTGATACTTGGTGGCAAACAGAAAACGGCGGTATCCTAATTTCACCTATTGCTGGATTATATACTACCAAACCAAGTTATGCCATGTATCCTTTACCTGGAATTCAACCTGCAATAATGAATGAAAATGGTGAGGAGTTGAAAGCTAATAAAGTCGCTGGAAATCTATGTATAAAATTTCCATGGCCTGGAATGCTTCGAACTACCTATGGAGATCATGAAAGATGCAAAAAAAACTACTTTTCAGCTTACCCGAATATGTATTTCACAGAAGATGGATGTTTGCGAGATGAAGAGGGGCATTATCGAATTACTGGAAGAGTTGATGATGTATTAAATGTGTCCGGTCATAGAATAGGTACAGCAGAGTTAGAAGATGCTATCAATTTACATGCTGATGTTGTAGAGTCTGCGATTGTGGGTTTCCCTCATCCTATAAAAGGACAAGCAATTTATGCATATGTAAAAGCTAAGCATACACATAAAAATGAAGAATTAACAAAAAAGGATATTTTAATGACTGTCAATCGTTTGATTGGTCCCATTGCGAAACCAGAAATAATTCAATTTGTTGAGGAGTTGCCTAAAACTAGATCTGGGAAAATTATGCGCAGAATTTTAAGAAAAATTGCAGAAGAAAATTTGAATGATTTAGGTGATATTTCAACCTTATTAAATCCTGAAGTAGTAAACGATATTATTGAAGGTCACAAAAAACTAAATGAAATATAATTGTTATTCAAGTGAATTTTACAATTTTTAATTTATATTTGTATTTCAATTTAAAAATTTAATATATGAAAAAGATAACTTTAATCGCATTTGCGCTCTTCCTAGGCACCAATTTAATGGCGCAACCTCCAAAGGGAGATGCAAAAAAAGGAGAAACTTATGGCAATTTCGAAAAAAGTGAAAAAAAGTATAAAATTGAAAACTTGAAATCAATAAAAGATGGCGATGTAGTTCAGGGTTATTTCCAAGGTGAAGTTGAAGAGGTTTGTTCGAAAAAAGGTTGTTGGATAAAATTAAAATTAAAGAACGGAGAAACTGCTACTATAAAAATGAAAGATTATGCTTTCTTTGTTCCCAGTGCTTTAGTAGGGAAAAAGGTAATTATTAATGGGGAAGCTTCATTAAAAACTGTTTCTGTTGCAGAATTACAACATATTGCAGAAGATGCTGGAAAATCTAAAGAAGAAATTGCGAAAATTACTGAAACAGAGGAAACTATTAGTATAATGGCGAATGGTATTATGGTCAAGTAAGGTAGTTTCCCCATATCTTGAGCATCTCTCTATAACTTGATAATATAAAAAGTGTTACAAATCAAAAGGGTAATAAAGCACTTTATGGAATAATTCGAAATCTTATTTTTTAAATTTATTCCTTTACGCAGCTCCAAATTTGTAACACTTAATAATATTCAAGAAAAATTTAAAAAGTAGAACTCTTATAAACTTGGCAACTGCTTTAAACTTTTTAATAAATACTAATTCTTAGTATTATGAGAAAAATAGTGTTTTTTATAATTTTATTTTGTCTTTCCTATAATTTTTATGGGCAAGAAAAGCAAAAGCTATATTATGAGAATGGAGAGTACTTTATATTTTACTCAGTTCAAAATGCCCAAGATCTTATTACTTTCGCGAGTAACTTTAGGATTCCAACCTATCGCTTAGCTAATCTGAATAATATGGATGTAAAAGATAGCTTATGGTCAAAGCAAACAATAAAACTACCTATTCTACGTACAAATATTAAAAAAGAAATTGCAGAAGGACAAGCTTATTATACCCTATACAAAAAAATATACGATAAGGAGGATTTAGAAGCTATTAAAAGTAAATTGCAAGTCAGTACCTTTATCTTAAATAGACTGAATAAAGTAGATAATATTGAAGATTTAATAAATCAGACAATTGTTATAGGTTATCTATTACAAACTGAAGAAAATAATAAATCATTAGCTAAAAAAGATGCTTCGAAAAATACGGATACTATCGCAAAAGACAATTTAAATCATAAGGTTGTACAAAATAATAAAAAATTTAACCTGCTTTATAGGCTTCCTGATTCTATAGCAATCAGTGAATTAGTTAATGAAGAAATGCGTATTTTTCAAATGCAAGAAAAAGAAGCCCATGTACAACAACAAAATGGCGGTGCAGTATTTTTTAAATCAAGAAATAATTCCAAAACTATATATGCCTTTCATAATGAAGCAGCAAGAGGCAGCATAATAAGAATAGTGAACCCCGCAAACAATAAAGAAATCTATGCCAAAGTTATTGGTAAAGTTCCTCCAACAGAACAGTATAGAAATGCAGTATTAGGAATAAGTGGAAATGGAGCGCAAGATTTGGAAGCAAAAGATATGCGTCTATTTGTAAAAGTTTTCTTTATAAGATAAATCTGAAATTTATTTGTAAAAGTGGAGTTTTTATCGAATTTTAGCTCACATTAAACAAGTTATATTTTAATTAATATCTTTTTGTTGTGTTTTTTTTATATGCTTCCAACTTTTGTAGGATAAGAAAAAAAACAAATTGATATTGTGTGGAGTTGAAAAGAAATAGAGGGAGACTAATTTTATCACCTTTCTCATTATTTAATGTTACAATAATATCAGGATGTTTGCTTTTTATATTTGAGGAAAATTTTCTTTTTTCAAAAAAAATATTATCAATTGAATTAAAATGAATTTCCTTATATCCTAATTTCTTTTTTCTAATTGAGCGGAAAATTGAATAGGGAAATATGATATCACGATGATTTTTTTTAAAATTAGCATATCTGATTTTATCTTTATAGATTATTAATTGCCGTAAATTATTTTCTTTACTCGTCCAACTTTTATATACTTTTTGCATTAAAAACAATAATAAAAGAGTGATTATTAAAAAAGAATTATTTTTATAAGAGATTTGAAAATTCCAATAATAATTTGCAGTTATTAGCCCTAGAATAATCAATAAAATAAGCAGTAAATAAAACAATCCTTTTCTGAATGTTCGATAAGGAAATAGAACTATTACAGTTATATCTTCTTTTTTATTTTGTATTATTTTAGGCTTGTTTTTAATCCCTAAAGAAATCAGAATGCTAAGATAAATAAAACATAATATACAAAATGAAAATGTTATAAAAATTGGTATATTTATCATGAGTTTTTATTTGCCATATTTGTTTCTTGCATAGATCTACTAATACTTATTATAATTAAATTCTGATAAAAATGTTCATTATTTCATGTTTATTTTTGAGTTAATTTAGAATTAAATATCTTAAAATAACCTGGGTTGGTCTTGCTTTGAACTTATCTTATTGGCATTCAGATATTTACTATTTTCTTGGAGAAAATTATTAATTTTCATAGAATTTTTTAACCAATCCTTTATTTTATCTTCCATAATAAAAAGTGGCATTCTTTTTTTAATATTATGAATCTCTTCCATTATACCCTTTGCATCTTGAGTGATCATGGTACAAGTAGAATATTTGTTTTCAGAAATTTTGGTAGAGAAATTATAAAGACCTGCCATTAAAGTTAAGGGAGAATCCTTTCTATGAATATAATATTTATGCTTTTCTTTTCCTTTACTATCTTGCCATTGCCATTCATAAAATCCTTTGGTTATAAAAATCATCCTTTGATTAATATAATTTTTGAAACTCGCTACTTTTTCAATTGTTTCGCTTCTCGCATTTAAGGTTTTCATTGCTATATTTTCATTCTTCGCCCAATCTGGAATTAATCCCCATTGCATACTGTCTATTACTACTTCTTGCGACTCTTCTTCCCAAACTAATACTGGCATTAAAGGCATTTCAAAGGCATTAATTGTTCCAGAGTAAAATGAGTTATTACGGAGCTTAAATTGTGGAAATACTTCTTGAATTAATTCTAATTTGGGATTTTCAGTATGATAACACATTTAATAAATTAATTTAAAAAAAAATAGGCTCATAAGTAAACTTATAAGCCTAGATAAATTTTAACTTGCTATCTTAATAAACATAAGATCCAGAGACGGAAGGCACAGAAGTATTATTTATTCCTCTGATAATAGGGGAACTTTGCATTTGTCCTTGTATCGGATATGCCCATTGAACTTGACCAGTTTGTGCATCAAGTCTCTAGATGTTTTTATCATAGCTACCTATGAATACGCTTCCTTCAAAAATAATTCGTGAACTTTTGATTAAACCAAAAGTAACTTTTTTCCAAATTAATTCACCATCTATGATATCTATACTATAAACATTATGATCATTGGAACCAAAATATACTTTCATATCATAAAATACGGGAGATGTACTTATAATGTCTTCTGTTTCTATTGTCCATCTTGTTAAACCGGTTGCAGAGTCCACGGAATAAAAAGTACGATCATAACTTCCAAACATTACGTTACCATCTACTAATATTGGACTGGATTTTATGGGTCCATTAGTTTCATAAATCCAACGCACAGAACCATCTCTAGTATATAAATTATATAATTTTCCATTATTATTTCCTACATAAAGAAAGCTGTCATTTGTAACATTAGGGCTGGAATCAAAACCATTACCATCATTTGCTACATAGTTCCAAACTTGCGATCCTTCATTATTTATAGCAATAATTTGATTGTTTTGAGTAGTGAAAAATATAATTTTATCTTCCATATCCTCAGATAGCCCATCTACAAAATGTGCTGTTGGAGAACTGCTTACATTACCTGCTGCAGTATATGTAAACAATCTAGAATCCTGATCTTCAAAATTAACAGGATTCAGTGCATAAACTTTAGGACCAGCAGCAACAATAATATGATCATTATATTCTAATGCTGCTCCTTTTATGCTTGCACCTAAGTTTATTTCTTCTTTAACTTCTCCCGTTTTATAATCTATTCGATAAAAAATACCAGATTCTGTCCCAACATAAATATGATTAAATGCATAAGTAGGGTTGGAGGCTAACTTTCCGTTTAGATTTACTTTCCAATTATAATCTCCTTTTTCAACATCAATCGCATACAATACTTCATTATTAGTTGATGCATATAGAGTTGGGCTAAACTCTTGTGGTAAAGGCCCATCAGGACTATAATTCTTTTGGCAAGATGTAAAAGCAAATATGCTTAATATTCCTACAGTTAAAAGACTTTTACCTAATCGTGTATAAATTTTCATTCAGTCTAATTTTTATTACAAAAGGATTTGTTCACAATATTAAGCAAACAAATTTAATTTTTCAAGCTTGTTTTAAATAATTCCTATAATTTAAAAAAAATCTTGACTTTTTTAAAAAAGTCAAGATTTTACTTTCCAATAAAAGTTCTTTAATATTAATGTTTTTCTTTTAAATTTTCTAACATCACTTTTGTCATTTTATCCAAATCAAATTCAGGCTTCCATCCCCATTCTTTTCTTGCAACAGAATCATCAATACTGTTAGGCCAAGAGTCTGCTATTTCTTGACGAAAATCAGGTGCATAATCAATTTCGAATTCTGAAATGTGTTTTTTTATACTTGCAGAGATTTCCTTAGGAGAAAAGGATAAAGCGGATAAATTATAAGCCATTCTTGTTTTTAATTGCTCTTTTGGAGCCTCCATTAATTCAATAGTTGCTCGTATTGCATCCTCCATATACATCATGGGTAAATAAGTATTTTCAGCTAAAAAGCAAGTGTATTTTTTGTTTTTTAAAGCCTCATGATATATTTCAACTGCATAATCTGTAGTTCCTCCTCCAGGTGCAGCTTTCCAACTAATTAACCCAGGATAACGCAAACTTCGAATATCCATATTATATTTGTCTCTATAATATTTACACCATAATTCTCCTGTATATTTACTAATTCCATATACTGTTGTAGGTTCTAAAATAGTGTGTTGTGGAGTATTGTTTTCTGGAGTGGTCGGACCAAATACAGCAATTGAGCTTGGCCAATAAATTTTAGAGATTTTATGCTTTTTACCTAATTCTAAAATGTCCAAAAGACTTTTCATGTTTATATCCCAAGCCCACATAGGATTTTTTTCTCCTACTGCTGATAATATAGCTGCTAATAAATATATTTGTGTTATTTTTTCTTCTATAATTATTTTTTCTACAGCTTGAGTATCCATAACATCTAATAATTGAAATGGACCATCTTGCTCTAATAATAAGGGCTGTTCCTTAATATCAGTAGCTAAAACTGCATCAGCTCCATGTATTTCACGAAGTTTTGCTGTGAGTTCAACTCCTATTTGTCCTCCAGCTCCGATTATTAATATTTTTTCCATATAAAAAGGATACTGCTATTTAGTTATGATTTAGAATGAGCTTCAATATTTTTTAAAAAATCATCAAATAAGTATTGTGAATCATGAGTTCCAGGTTTAGATTCTGGATGATAAACAACTCCAAATATAGCTTGATTTTTATGTTTAAAGCCAACTATCATATCATCATTTAAATTTCTATGAGTTGCTATCAAATCTGGATGTTCTTCTAAAGTGTCTGCACAGATTTTATAAGAGTGATTTTGTGCAGTAATTTCACATTTTTTTGTATCCAAATGTATCACGGGATGATTTGCTCCTCTCGATGCAAAATCTAAAGCGGTAATAGGAATATTGTAACTTTTAGCTAATAATTGAAATCCTAATCCTATACCAAATATGGGAAGGCCACTTGATTTAATTTCTTCAATTAATTTTAATTTCGCATCCATATTTTCTGGATTGCCCGGACCATTAGATAATAAAACACCTTGCGCTTTAAAATCTTGTATTGCTTCAAGATTTGTTTTATTAGGATTAAACACTTTTAAATAAGCATCTCTAGTTGCTAATGCATCTAAAATACCTCTTTTTAAGCCATAATCAATAACGGCTATTCTATATTTACTATTTTCTATTCCGTAAAAATAATCCTCTTCAGCTTTATACTCTGTGTCCTTATATAAATCCTCTTCAGAATAATTTTCTATTAGTTTTTTTAATTCCTCTATACTTTTATCTTCTGAGGAAATAATGCCTTTCATATTCTTTTTGCTATCTCTTAAATGGGAAATCAGAGCCCTGGTATCTATATTTTCAATTGCTACCATTTCTTGATCTTCTAAATATTCTTTCATAGATATTTTAGCAGTCATTCGAGAAAACTTACTTGCAATTTGCTTGGCGATTAATCCTTTTATTTGAACATCTTTGGATTCTAAATCTGCTTCTTGTACCCCATAATTCCCTATATGTGAAGCACTCATAATAAGTAATTGTCCTTTATTACTTGGGTCAGTCATAACCTCTTGATAACCAGTTACCCCTGCATTAAAACTAATATTTCCTACAACTGTTCCTTTTTTACCAAAAGATTTACCGCGGAAAATATGTCCATCTTCTAAAAGAAGAACAGCATCGTTAATGTGATTATTCATTGATATTCAAATTCAGATTTAGAATAAAATTTTTACAGCAACAAAGATAAATAATACTTCGCGGAAATGATGTTTTTTCGATTGTTTTATCTAAAAAACATTTTTATATATACTTTTAGGCCTAGAATGCACAAATTGAAGAAATCGTTTTAACTTTGAATCATGAATTTAGAAATAGTAGAAAAAATTGAAAACTTTATTGGTGGGGCATTCCTTGCTCCAACATTAGGTGAATATATTCCTAATATAAATCCTGCTACAGGGCAAGAATACAGTAAAACACCAAATAGTACTAAAGAGGATGTGGATTTAGCCGTTGCTGCTGCTAAAAAAGCTTTTCCAGATTGGAAAAATACCAGTTTAGATACTCGTTTTCGATTAATGAATAGAGTTGCAGATTTAATTGAAGAATATGCTCCACAACTTGTATTGGCCGAGTCTATTGATAATGGAAAACCTTATACTTTGGCAGAAAAAGTAGATATTCCTAGAGCTGCAGATAATTTTAGGTTCTTTGCAACCGCATTGATGCATACCTCTACCGATGCCCATCAAATGTCGGAAAATGTTATGCATTACACTGTAAAGCAAGCTCTAGGTGTAGTGGCCTGTATATCTCCTTGGAATTTGCCACTTTATCTTTTTACTTGGAAAATTGCACCAGCTCTGGCAACTGGAAATTGTGTAGTGGCTAAACCTTCAGAAGTAACACCTATGACTGCTTATTTACTTGCAAAAATTGTTAAAGAAGCTGGCTTTCCTGATGGTGTTTTAAATATTATACATGGAACAGGTCCAGATTGTGGATCGGAATTGGTGAAACATCCTGATGTAAAAGCAATATCCTTTACAGGAAGTACTAGAGCGGGCAGAGAGATTGCAGGAATTGCTGCTAAGGATTTTAAAAAATATTCTCTTGAATTAGGTGGAAAAAACCCTAATATTATATTTGAAGATTGTGATTGGGAAAAAATGTTAAAAACTACTGTTCATTCTTCCTTTTCCAATCAAGGACAAATTTGCTTATGTGGCAGTAGAATTCTTATTCAATCCTCAATATACGAAAAATTTAAAAAAGATTTTATTGCTGCTGCTGCAAAAATAAAACCTATGGATCCTCTTAATCCTAAAGCAAAAATGGGTGCTATTGTAAGTGAAGCGCACTATAATAAAATTTTAAACGCAATTAATACTGCTAAAGAAGAGGGCGGATTAATCCTTTTAGGAGGCAAAGCGTCTAAACTAGAAGGAAAACATGCAAATGGTTATTTTATAGAACCAACTATTATAGAAGGCTTAGATGCAAAATGCAAAACCAATCAAGAGGAAATATTTGGACCTGTGGTTACATTGCAAACCTTTGAAACAGAGGAAGAAGCTTTAGCATTGGCTAATGATAGCACTTATGGTCTGTCTGCAACACTTTGGACAAATGATTTACAAAGAGCACATAGACTTGCACATAAAATAGAAGCAGGAATGATATGGGTGAATACTTGGTTGTTGCGTGATTTACGTACACCTTTTGGCGGGATAAAAAACTCTGGTGTGGGTAGAGAAGGTGGTTGGTATGCTATGGATTTCTTTACGGAAGAAAAAAATATTACAATTCCCTTTTAAAAAATTAACTATGAAATTAGGAAATAAAAAACTGATGTCGATTCTTTTGGGTTTTTTGATTTTGATTTGTACTAATACATTTGCCCAAGTGCCAGCTGGATTTAATATAATAAGTGAAAAACAAAGTCAAGATTTATCGGAAAAAATTGAAAAAAAACAAGCAACGATAAAGACTATGCAAATGGATTTTGTGCAGGAGAAAGAAATGAAGATGATGAGAAACAAGGCTGTCATGAATGGAAAATTGTTTTTTCAAAAAGCAAATACATTAAAAGTGGAATATATCGATCCTGTTGTAATGCATATATGGATGAACAATGGACAGTGGGCTATGAAAGATGGAAAAGGTAAAATTTCAAAATTTAATGAAAAATCCATGCCTAGTTTGTATTATATTAATCAAATGCTTTTGGAAAGTGTTCAAGGTTCTATAATAAAAAGTAAGCATTTTAGTTCGAAAGTATATGAAAACAAACAACAGTATTTTGTATTGTTAAAACCACAAGTAAAAGAATTGCAAAATTGGTTTGAAGAAATTCATTTGTATATTAATAAGTCTGATTTATTAGTACAGACTATATTGTTGAAGGAAAATAAAGATGAATATACTTTGATGAAAATGAAGCAAATCCAAACAAATAAACCTATTAATCCTAATGTTTTTAAAGTTCGCTAAATTTGGTCTTTTAATAAGTGTAGTTCTTCTTTTTACCAATTGTAGTCCTTCTTATTTAGCAGTATCAGATGATAATCAAACGTATGAATATCAAACTTTGTGTTTTGAAGATATGTTGGATGAAACTTATAGGTTTGAGATGAATTTTAAGCTGCTTTTTAAAAATAGAACTGCACAGGGTATGATGAGTTCTAGTATTCAAGAAGATACTTTATATGTGCAATATTTTAGTGATTTTGGAAAGAATTTATTGATTTTTAAAAGAGACATAAAACATCAAGAATCAAAATGGGAATTGGTATATACCTTGCCAGAAATGAATTACGATGGTTTGCATACTTGGTTTAAGGAGGATTTAGAAGTTTTATTCGCGAAGTATTTCATCTCCGAATATAAGATAGATAAAAAACAAGAATATGTTCAGTATTTAAAACGCTATAATTCTGCTCAAAATATTGTATATTTGCAAAATCCTGATGATAAAAAGTTTAATAAAGCTTTTTTAAT
>Ga0079224_100002000_pt1 | contig 24281 bp, 18 predicted proteins | sample Stecom2015_FD_80414 | JGI IMG/M metagenome (GOLD analysis project Ga0079224, IMG submission 80414) | Agricultural soil microbial communities from Utah to study Nitrogen management - Steer compost 2015 | ecosystem: Environmental > Terrestrial > Soil > Agricultural land | place: USA: Utah... | reverse complement strand
TCGATGGCGCTGGTGGCCACGCTCCCTTCCACCTCGAAGGTCACCCACACCTCGTCCCCGGCGCGCACGCTCAGGGCCGCCGGCTCGGAGCGCACCCGGGTTTCGGGTGCCACGTCCCCGGCCCCGGTCGGCAGGGGGAGGGGAATCGGCGTCTGCTCCGCTGCGGTCGAGACAAAGGCCCGGAGCAGTCGCATCCCCTGGGACCCGGACCGGAACGTCACCCGGACCCGCTCGCCCGCCAGCACGGAGGGCAGCCGGACGCGGTAGGTGCGCACCCCCGAGGTCGACTCACCGGACCGCAAGGCATGGCCGAAGACCGTCTGGAACTGTGGCGCCTGCGGCTCGGGGGGCACCGGGTCGTCCCAGTCCTCACCGTCCCCGCCGTCGCGCGGGCCGGCGTCAGGAGGGGTCCCCGCCGAGGGCCGTCCCTGCTGGGCCCCGGGTCCATCGTTCGGCAGCTCCGCCGGGCCACAGTGCATCCCCAGGCACATCGCCAGGACCCCGAACCCTACAACCACCCATTGTCGTGCACCGCCTGCTGCCATCCGGCCTCTCCAGTCTCTGGAAGCATCCGTGCCCGCCAAGCGCCCACCTGGGCTGATGGGTACCGCTCCGGTGTTCCCGGAACGATGCCGGGGCCTGCGCACAGGCCCGTTGCACGGAAGCTGCGGCCCTCAACAGCCTTCAGGGGAGTTGTGTGCCGCCATTCCCCTGGTCCGCCGGACGCCCGGCCGGTGGGGAGCAGAGCGTTGGCACCGCGCGGGAGGCGTCGATGTAGGGGAAGGTCCGGAAGAGTCGGCGCAGGCCCGATATGCCGCTTTTGCGTGACTTCAAGTCGTGCGTCAGTGGACTTTCACAGCTCAACGGTGGTCGACTGTTTCTTCTGAGTGGGCCTCCACGGTTCACGCAAACTCCTCGTAGTGGCGGCACCTCCCATGTCCCAGTCCGGCTCGACCTCTCCCTCTGCTTCCACCTCAGCTGAGCGTCGACGCGCGCAACGGATCCCCGCCCGGGTGGAGGTCCGCTTCGACGAGGTGGGTCAGGCTGCCAAAGCCCTGAAGGCCTTCACCACCAACGTGTCGAGCGGGGGGGTCTGCCTCCGGACCCAGGCCAATTACCCCCTGGGGCACCGGCTCGCGCTGCAGCTCCGGGTGGCGGATGACCAGCTCGATCTCACCGCCGCGGTCTGCTGGGTGCGGCCGGACGCGGTGGGCCTGCGCTTCGTGGACGTGAGCGAGGAGCACCGCCGGATGCTCGACGCGGTGCTGGCCACCATCCAGAGCCCCTGAAACGGGCGGGCCGACCCGCACCGACGGACATCGGCCCTTCGGCAGCTTCCCGGCGCTCCGTCGCCCGAGGCGCGCCGCGTCCCTACTTGGTGTCGCAGAAGTCCAGATCGCGGACACGGTAGATGGCGCCGTCCGTGGGGCTCATCCCGCACGACTCGAGGAAGGCGCGGGGCACATCGCCCAGCTCCTCGGCGTGGCAGTAGTCCAGCCGCCGGACCGAGAGCGTGCGGGCACGATCCATGGCGTGCTCGAGGAGCGCCTTGCCCACCCCCCGCATGCGCCAGGCGGGTGTGACCACCAGCTCATCGATCATGGCGATGCGTCCTCCCGCCCGGAGGGATGGACGGTGGGTGAGGAGCACCAGGCCGATGGGACGGTCTCCCGGGTCGGCGGCGATGAAGATCTCGGTCTCCGGGTGGCTGACCATCCAGTGGACCGTCACCGCATCGGTGCCGTGCGGGTAACCCATGTCTTCAATCAGCTTGGAGACCCCCCGGGCGTCACCTCTCCTGGCCGCGCGGATGCGGAAGGCGTGGGGGTCGTCGCGGACCACGACTCGGGGTTGCGAGACAGACACGCCCTCAGTGTCGCCCATTCGTTGCAAAGGGGCAAAACCCTCGCCTCGGTTGCCTGTCGGGTATCAGTCCAAGCGTCACGGACGTATGCAGCGCAACAGGACGGCTGGTGGGCGTTTGAGTTCCCCTGGGGCCCCCGTGCTACGGCTGGAGCCCCATGTCCATCGCCGAGTCCGAGCCGCTCCCGGCTGACGTTCCCTCCGCCTCCTCTCCGCCGCCGGCAAGTGCCCAGGAGATCCTCTCCGACGTGGAGCGGCTCTGGAAGGCGCGGACGCTGCCGGCGCTGGCGCTGGAACTCGCGCGCTGCGTGCAGTCGGCCGCGGGGGGCGCCTGGGTCAGGGTCTGGCTGGATGGAGGTGAGGAGGGCACCCTGGAGGTCTCACTGCCCACCGCGGACCTGGAGGCCGAGCCTCGCGCGCACTCCGCCTGGCACCTGCGCTCACCCTTCTCCAGGCTTCCCGCCGCCCTCGATCCCGAGGTGGAACGGGATGTCGAGCGGGCGTGTGAGCGCCTGGGCCCGGCAGTGGGGGATGCGGGCAGCATGCTGCCCCTGCGGGTGGAGGGCGCGCTCACCGGTCTGGTGGCGGTGGGGCCGGAAGGAACGCCCGAACCCCGGCGGCTCGAATGGATCCTCGGACAGGCGGTCCAGACGCTCGGCGCGCTGGGCGTGAGCCGGGCGCTCGAAGAGGCGCACCGCCGGGCAGAGGAGGAGGTGCGGGAGCGTTGCCGCGCCGAAGCACGCCTGGGCTTTCTGGCGGAGGCCGGCGAGATCCTCGCGGTGCCCGTGAGCCAGGATGCCATCTGCCAGGAGCTCGCGCGCATCGCGGTCCCCCGGCTGGCGGATCGCTGCCTCATCCACGTTCCAGAGCGCCACGCCCTGCGCTGCGCGGCGCGGTCCCACACCCAGGCGGATCCGGACGAAGAGCTGGAGACCCCCCAGGTCGCCATCGAGGCACTGCGCAGCCGGCGGATCGTGACGCGGGAGACCCCGGGGAAGGACGGGGGCCCCACGCGTTCGCTGTTGGCCGTCCCCCTCAATGGGCGCGACTTCACCCACGGGGTGATGACGCTGGGCATGGACGGCAGCACGCGCCGCTTCGAGCCCGAGGACGTGTCCCTGGCCCGTGCCCTCGTGCATCGCGCGGTGCTCGCGCTCGACAAGGCCCGCCTCTACAGTGAGGCCCAGCGCGCGCGGGCGGCCGCCGAACAGGAGTCGCTGGTCCGCCGCGCCGCCGAAGAGCGGCAGCGCTTTCTCGCCGAAGCCAGCCGGGTCCTGAGCAGCTCCCTGGACGCCCAGGAGATCCTCCGCAACCTCGCGCAGTTGGTGGTCCCGCGTCTGGCCGATGGGTGCGTGGTGGATCAACTCTCGGCGGGCGGACGCATCGAGCGGGTGGCCTCGGTCCATCAGGCCCCGGATCGCGCGGAGCTGGCCTGGGAGCTTTCGGAGCAGCATCCCCACTCGCTGGATTGGCCGGTGGGGATCCCGCGGGTTTTGCGCACCGGGATCAGCGAGCGGCTCACGGTGGTCCGGGACTCGGACCTCGATGCGCTCGCCGAGAGCCCCGGACATCAGCGGATGCTGCGCGACTGGAAGCCGGAGTCGCTGCTGACCGTGCCCCTCTGGGTCCGCGCGCGGGTGGTGGGCGCGGTGACCCTGGTGCACTCCGGATCCGGCCGTCACTTCAGCCGTGCCGATCAGGCGGTGGCCGAGGATCTCGCTGGACGCGCCGGGCTCGCGGTGGAGAACGCGCGGCTCTACGCCGATCTGCAGGAGGAGGACCGCCGCAAGGACGAGTTCCTGGCGATGCTCGCCCACGAGCTGCGCAACCCGCTGGCGCCGGTGCAGGTGGCGGTGGAGCTGCTCCAGCAGGGGCGGCAGGGCAATCCCTCCGAGCTTCACGCGCACGAGGTCATCGCCCGTCAGACGCGGCACATGGCCCGGCTGGTGGATGACCTGCTGGATCTCTCCCGCATCACCCGCGGCAAGATCGAACTGAGGCGTGAGCGCACGCAACTGCAGGGACTGGTCCGCCGCGCGGTGGATCTGGCCCGACCGCTGATCGAGGCCAAGCGACACCACATCGAGGTGGAGCTGCCCGAAGCCCCCCTGTGGCTCGAGGTGGATCCGGTGCGCATCGAGCAGGTGCTCGCCAACCTGCTGAACAACGCTGCGAAGTACACCGAGTCGGGAGGGCGGGTCGCCGTCCGCGCGCGCCAGCTCGAGAACGGGGTGGAGCTGGAGGTCAGCGATTCGGGGATCGGGATCACCCTCGGGATGCTGTCGGGGGTGTTCGAACTCTTCGTGCAGGAGAAGCGGGCTTCGGATCGCTCCCAGGGCGGCCTGGGAATCGGGCTCACCCTGGTGAAGCAACTGGTGGAACTCCACGGAGGCGAGGTGTCTGCAGAGAGCGAAGGCGTGGGTCGGGGCAGCGTGTTCCGGGTCCGGCTGCCGGGTCCGGTGGAGGCCGGAGCGCAGGCGCTGCCTGTCGAGCCGCGCCGGCAGTCGAAGGCGCTCAAGGTCCTGGTGGTCGACGACAACGTCGATGCCGCCGAGATCCTCGCGGAGCTGCTCGAGACCTGGGGGCACGAGATGCGCGTCGCCCATGACGGCGTCGAGGGTCTCGAAGCGGCGTTGAGCTTCCGGCCTGACGTGGTCCTGCTCGACATCGGTCTGCCCCGTCTGGATGGCCTCGAGGTCGCCCGGCGACTCCGGGCCCAGCCCGGGGACACGCACATGGTCCTGGTGGCGCTCACCGGCTACGGTCAGAGCGGCGACCGCGCGCGCTCACTCGAGGCGGGCTTCGACTACCACCTCACCAAGCCGGTCGATCTCGACACGCTGGTGCGCGTCCTCGACGAGGTCCGGGTGGTGGAGGTGGCGTGACGGGACTCCGGGCGGGCCCTGGGCGCATCTGCCTGGCGGCGGTCCTGCTGGTGTGGGGCTGCCTGGCGTGCCGGGATCCTGAGCCGGCTGAAACCTCCGCGGATCGCCGGACGATCGTCCTCTCCATGCAGCCGCTCTGGGGACCGCCGGAGCCCTTCGCGGCGCTGCTCGCCGACTTCGAGGCCCGGCATCCGGGGATCCGGGTCGAGGTGCGGACCCTTCCCAACGACTCCGACCTCGCCCGGCAGGCCTTCCTCACCGCGCTCGGAGGTGGCGATCCCCGCCCGGATGTCTACGTGCTGGACGTGGTGTGGGTCGCGGAGTTTGCGCGGGCGGGCTTCCTCCGCTCGCTCGAAGGCACGCCGCTGTGGGCGTCCCTCGAACCGGAGCTGCTCCCCGGTCCTGCCGCCGCAGCCCGGTGGGATGGACGGCCCTGGGCGGCGCCCTGGTACGTGGACGTGGGGCTGCTCTATCGACGCACCGACCTGGTTCCGCACGCTCCGTCCACCTTCTTGGAACTCGAGCGGGACGCACGCCGGGCGATGGCGCAAGATCCGGGGCTCGCCGGCCTGGTCTGGCAGGGGCGCCAGTACGAAGGGCTCACGGTCAACGCCCTGGAGTCCATCTGGGGACATGGCGGCGGGGGAGGTTCGGAGGGGCGGCTGGCGCTCAATACGCCGGAGGCGGTGGCCGGCGTGCGCTGGCTGCGGCACACCATCGCGAGCGGCCTGAGTCCACCGGGGACCACCTCCGGGGCCGAGGAGGAGGCGCGGCGCCGCTTCCAGGCCGGACGTGCCGTCTTCATGCGTAACTGGCCCTACGCCTGGGCGGAACTGCAACGGGAGGGTTCGCCGGTGCGGGGCAGGGTGGGGGTGAGCGCGCTGCCGACCCTGGATGGCCATCCGGGCCCGGGCGCGCTGGGCGGATGGATGCTGGGGCTGAACGCCCACGCGGACCCCGCACACCTCGACGCCGCGCTGGCGTTGCTCGGCCACCTCAGCGGAGAGGAGGCCGCGGTGACGCTGGCGGTGCACTACGCGCGGCTCCCGGCGCGCCGTGCGATTTACCGGTCACCGGAGGTCCTCCGTGAAGCGCCCTTCATCGCCAGCCTGCTGCCACAGGTGGAGCGGGCGCGTCCCCGCCCCGTCACCCCGTACTACGGCCTGCTCGCCGACACGGTCCAGGGCAGCCTCTCCCGGGCGGTGACCGGGGTGGCCCCGGCGCAGGAGGCGCTGACGGAGGCGCAGCGGTTGAGCGACGCGATGATGGGGACCGGCCCGTGAGGCGTGTCGGCCGGGGCGCGTGGCTGGGTCGGGAGCGGGTCCAGTCGGTGCTGCTGGTCGCGCCGGCGGTGGCCACGCTGGTGTTGGTGGCGCTCTTCCCCATCGTCGCGGCGATCTGGTTGAGCCTGCAACGAAAGATCCTGCTCTTCGGAGAGCAGTCGTTCGTGGGCTGGGACAACTACCTGTTGCTCCTCTCCGACACCCGGTTCCATGCCGCGCTGGGGCGGACCTTCTACTTTGCCCTGGTGTCGGTGGCCCTGGAGCTGCTGTTGGGACTGCCCCTCGCGCTCCTCCTGCACCGGGCGTTTCCGGGACGCGGGCTGCTGCGCGCGCTGGTGCTCATCCCCTGGGCGATTCCGACGGTGGTCTCGGCGCGGATGTGGGCCTGGCTCTTTCATCCCGAGCTGGGCCTGGTGAACCGGCTGCTGCCGTGGTTGTCGGTGAACTGGCTCGGCACCCCGGGCTGGGCGCTCCACGCCGCCATCGTGGTCGACGTGTGGAAGAGCACTCCGTTCGTGGCGATTCTCCTCCTCGCGGGCCTGCAGGCGATCCCCGAGGACGTCGACCGGGCGGCGCGGGTCGACGGGGCAGGGGCCTGGACCCGGCTGTGGCGCATCACCCTGCCGCTGTTGCGGCCGGCGATGGTGCTCGCGGTGCTCTTCCGCATGCTCGATGCGCTTCGCGTCTTCGACGCCGTCTGGGTGCTCACCGGCGGGGGGCCCGCGCACACCACCGAAACGATGAGCATCTACGCCTACAAGACCCTGTTGCGGGCGGGGAACTTCGGCTACGGGACCACGCTGGCCATCGCCAACTTCGCGTGCGTGATGCTGGTGGCGGTGGTCTACCTGCGGCTGCTGGGCCCGGGACGGGAGGTGGAATGAGGCGCCTGGGACTGCTGCTGCTGGGAGCCGCGCTGCTCACCTTCCTGCTCGGACCGGTGGTGTGGCAGGCCCGCACCTCGCTGCAACCCGAGGCCTCGCTGGGGGCGGACGGGGCGCTGCCCTTCACGCTCGAAGCATGGCGGGCGCTCTTCGAACGCGAGGACTTTCTGTGGTCCCTCTTCAACTCGATCGCCGTGGCGGCGGTGACCACCCTCTACTGTCTCACGGTGGGGGCGAGCGCCGCTTTCGCGCTGGCGAGGTTACGCTTCCCGGGGCGGGGCCTGCTCCTGGCGACCGCGCTGGCGATCACGACCTTTCCCCCCATCGCCATCGTCAGCCCTCTGTACCTGAGCCTCCGCGGGCTGGGGCTGCTCGACACCCGGATGGGGCTGGTGCTCCCGTACGCGACCTTCGCGCTGCCGCTCACCCTGTGGCTTCTGACGTCCTTCTTCCGCCAGATTCCGCTGGCGCTCTACCAGGCTGCCCGGGTCGATGGATGCACGCCGTTCCAGGCCTTCCGTCGCGTGATCCTCCCCCTGGCCGGGCCGGGGCTGACGACCACCGGATTGCTGGTCTTCGTCTTCGCATGGAACGAGTTCCTCTTCGCCCTGAGCTTCCTCACCACACCGGCCAAGCGCACGGTGCCGGTGGCCATCAGCCTCTTCGCGGCGGAGCACGCCGAACCCTGGGCGGAGATCGCCGCGGCGTCGATCCTCGCGACCCTCCCGCTGGTGGTCCTGACCCTGGTCTTCCAACGCCGCATCGTCTCCGGGCTCACCGCCGGGGCGATGAAGGGATGAGGTGAGCCCGCGATGGCGCGATTGACCCTCGAGAACGTGAGCAAGCGGCACCCGGACGGCACCGAGGCGCTGCGTGAGGTGTCCCTGGAGGTGCCGGATGGGGCGCTGTTCACCCTGGTGGGTCCCTCGGGATGCGGCAAGTCCACGCTGCTGTCGTTGATCGCCGGGCTCGATCGACCGACCGACGGCGCGGTGCGGATCGACGGCGAGGTGGTGAACGCGCTGGCCCCCGGAGAGCGCGACATCGCCATGGTCTTCCAGTCCTACGCCCTCTATCCGCACCTCACCGTGGCCGGGAACCTGGCCTTTCCGCTGGAGGTCGCCCGGATGCCGCGGCGCGAGCGGGACGCCCGGGTCGCGGAGGTCGCCGAGCTGCTCGGCCTGAGCGGGCTCCTGCAGCGGCGACCGTCCGCACTCTCCGGTGGACAGCGGCAGCGGGTGGCGCTGGGGCGCGCCCTGGTCCGCCGGCCCCGGCTGTTCCTCTTCGACGAACCCCTCTCCAACCTCGATGCGGCACTCCGCGTCCAGATGCGTGCGGAGCTCAAGGCCCTGCACCAGCGTCTGAAGGCCACGTTCATCTACGTCACCCATGACCAGGTGGAGGCCATGACCCTCTCCGATCAGGTGGCGGTGCTGAAGGCCGGGAGGCTGCAGCAGGTGGGGCCACCGCAGCGCATCTACGACGCGCCGGCCAACACCTTCGTGGCCGGCTTCTTCGGAACGCCGCCCATCAACCTGATGCCCCCGGAAGCCCTGGGCCTGCCGGAAGGAGGGGAGGGGGCTTGCGTGGGCGTGCGCCCAGTGGACCTCGAGCTGGTCGCCCCGGGCGACTGCGGCGTCCGCGTCGCGCGGGTGGAGCTCATCGAGCCCCTGGGCGCGGAGTCGTGGGTGACGGTGGAGGTCGGCGGCACGCGGATGGTGGTGCGGGTGCCAGCCGGACAGGCCTTCTCGGTGGGAGAGCAGGTGGGCGTGCGACCGCGCTCCGGGAGCCGGGTGCACCGCTTCGATGCTGCGGGACGCCGACAGCCCCCGGAGCTCCCGCCGGACTGAGCGGCCGTTGAAGGGCGACGGATGGCCGTTCCGAAGCGCGGCGTGGCTCAGGGGAGGGTGTTAAATCGCCGGTCATGAGCAAGGTGCAGAAGACCGAGGCGGAGTGGAAGGCGGAGCTGGACCCGGAGATCTACCGGATCGCCCGGCAGAAGGGGACCGAGATGCCCTTCACCGGGAAGTACTGGGCCACCACCACGCCGGGCCTCTACCGCTGTGCAGCCTGTCAGGCCCCGCTGTTCCGCTCCGAGACCAAGTTCGACGCCGGGTGCGGCTGGCCGAGCTACACCCAGCCCATCCACTCCGAAGCGATCGAGGAGCATGAGGATCGCTCGCACGGGATGATCCGGACCGAGGTGGTGTGCAGCAACTGCGACGCACACCTGGGCCACGTGTTCCCCGACGGCCCCCCTCCGACCGGCCTGCGCTACTGCATCAACTCCGCCGTCATCGAGTTGATCCCCGAAGAAGGGGCGTCGCAGACATGACGTCGGGCGCTGCCCTCCACCGCCTGCCCTGAATCACCATGCGTGATGCGCCCCATCCCTTCACGCTGCGACAGCTCCAGTATGTCGTGGCGGTGGCCGAGGAACTCAACTTCCGTCGCGCGGCGGAGCGCTGCCACGTCTCCCAGCCCTCGTTGAGCGCCCAGCTCGCGCAGGTGGAGGAGCTGCTGGGGGTGGTGCTCTTCGAGCGCGACCGTCGCCGGGTGTTGCCGACCGCGGCGGGCGAGGAGCTGGTGGCGCGGGCGCGGGTGCTGCTGCGTCAGGCCGATGATCTGGTCCTCGCGGCGCAGGTGGCGCGCAATCCGCTCGAGGGGCTGTTGCGCATCGGGATCATCCCCACGGTCGCTCCCTACCTGTTGCCCCAGGTGGCGCCGCACCTGCGGAAGCGGTTTCCCCGGCTGAGCGTCGCCTGGGTGGAGGAGAAGACCCCCGAGCTCAACCAGTTGTTGGAACGGGGCGATCTGGAGGCGGCCATCGTGGCGCTCGAGTCACCGCTGGGCGAGGTCGAGCACGCGGTGATCGGCCACGACCCCTTCGTCCTGGCCGCACCGAAGGAGCATCCGCTGTCCCGGAAGCGCGCGCCGCTTCAACGTACCGAGCTGGCAGACGTCGAGGTGCTGGTCCTCGAGGACGGGCACTGTTTCGGGGCCCAGGCGCTGGCCGTCTGCGCGGCCTCACCGGCGCAGGCGCATGCCTTCCGGGCCACGAGCCTGACGACCCTGGCCCAGATGGTGGCGGGTGGTTTCGGCGTGACGCTGCTGCCAGAGCTCGCGGTGGAGGTCGAGGCCCAGCGGGCGGACATCGTCATCCGGCCCCTGGCCTCGCCGGTGCCCTCGCGCACCATCGCCCTGGTGTGGCGCCGGGGCTCGGCGCTCGAGCGGGCGCTGCGGGAGGTGGCGGGGGCACTTCGGGAGGAAGCCCCCTTGAGCGCGTCGAAGCGCTGATCTCCGAACCGTCGGGATCACTGGAGGTCCTGGAAGGAGAGTCCGAGCGCATACGCGATCCGCCGCCCCTCCTCACGCAGCGGGACTTTCCATCCGAAGAGGCGGCCGCGGAGGGGGAAGGGGATGGTGATCGGATCCGGATGATCTTCGGGGAGGCGCATCTTGGGGCTGAGGTGCGCCACCACCCGGAGGCGCGTCACGTTGCGTTCTCTGTAGCCCTCGGCGCCGAAGGCGTGGCGATCCGGGCGCATCCAATCGCTGACATCGAACGCATCGCTCGAAGCCTCGATGGCGTCGAACCAGGCGACGCGGTGACGGGTCCGGAACAGCGGGAAGAGGGGCCCCTGCCACTCCGTGAGCATCCTCCGCTCGGTGTCGATGACGAGTCCCTTGTGCCAGACGAGTCCGGCGCAGGCCGTGACGGTCGCGATCCAGAAGGGGATGGGTCCGAAGAGGTAGGAGACCGGGAGGACCGAGGGGATGAAGAGGACGACGCCCAGTGCGGGGAGGGCGTGCCATGCCCGGTAGCGCAGCTGGGGGGCGTCTCTCAGAAAAGGCCGGGGTCCTCCCGCGATGGGCCGATGGCTGGTCGGGTCGGTCGGTGGCGCGGCTGTCATCACGTCCTCGCTTCGTTCGGGGGCGGGAATCCCTCACCATAGCCGCCCATCAGGCCGGGGGACGCTCCGGTTGGGCGGACCGCTGAGCCCGACGGGACGCTCCGGTCCACGACAGGAGCCGGATGGCGTCTGTGTGCTCGCCAGCGTCTCCTCAAGCTTCCGTTGGCGAAGGTCCGAGGACCGGCTTAGGTAGGCCCAGCGCGGCCCGAGCAGGTCCGCCGTCCACCATGTTCCCGATCTACGACGACAACCCGACCCTCCGCACCCCGCTGATGACCTACCTGCTCATCGGCCTCACGTTGGCGGTGTGGTTTCTGGTTCAGGGGGCGGGCAGCCCGCTCCCGCTCATCTATTCCGTCTGCGATCTTGGAATGGTCCCCGCGGAGCTCACCCGGACCGTGGCAGTGGGGGAGGGGATCGCGCTGGGCGGGGGGATGGCCTGCGTCGTCGATGACTCCGGTCTCAACGTCCTCACGCCGCTGACCTCCATGTTCCTGCATGGGGACTGGATGCACCTCATCGGCAACCTCTGGTTCCTGTGGGTCTTCGGGAACAACATCGAGGATGCGATGGGCCGGATGCGGTTCCTGGGCTTCTACCTCCTGTGCGGTCTGGCGGCGGCCGCGCTGCACGTGGCGGTGGCTCCCGACTCCATGGTTCCGACGGTGGGGGCCTCCGGCGCGATCTCCGGCGTCATGGGCGCCTACCTCATGCTGCACGCCCGAAGCCCGGTGCGGACGTTCCTGCCCCCCTTCTTTTTCTTTTGGCTGCCCGCGTGGACCTACCTCATCTACTGGTTCGCCCTGCAGCTGCTCGGTGGGCTCCCCGAGCTGGGCACGACGGCGGGCGCGACCGGCGGGGTGGCCTTCTGGGCGCACGTCGGCGGCTTCATCGCGGGGGTGGTGCTGGTCCGCTTCTTCGGTCGCAAGGAACTGATCCGCGCGCAGGCGGTGCTCCGGGCGCGCCACCACGGCATGCGCTGAGCGCCTTTCGCGCCAACTTGCCGAAACGTCTTCAACGGCTCCGCGGCCTGACGCTTCACTCGAGGCCGCGTGCTGCCAGGTCGTCCTCGTCGAGCCCCAGCAGGTGCCCGACCTCGTGCAGCACGGTGATGCCGATCTGCTCGAGGAGCTCCTCCCGCGTCCGGGCAAAGCGCTCGAGGTTCTTCTGGTAGAGCAACACGGTGGCCGGGAAGTGATCGGTGGGGTTCATCAGCTCCCGGTGGGGAAGGGCCTGACCGCGGAACAGCCCCAGGATCGTGGGCGAGAGGGGGGGATCGGCGGAGAGGAGATCCTCGTCCGACGGCAGCGGCTCCACCGCCACCGGCGTGTTCTCGAGCGCTTCCTGCGCGAAGTCCGGGAGGCGATCCAACGCGTCCTGAACCGCTGCATCGAAGGCGTCCTCTCCCAGCTCGATGGCCCGCGGGAATGCGTCCGGATCCAGCTGGTGCGCCCGGTCGAAGGCGGTGCGCGCGGCCGCATGGTCCCCCCGCCGCTCGGCGATGAGTCCCAGGGTGTGATGGACCCAGGGCTCGTCGGGAAGGTCCCGGCCGAGGGCCTCCATGGCGCTGGCTGCCTCGTCGAAGCGGCAGAGTTCGAAGAGGGCCAGCGCCCGCTCCAAGCGGGTGTCGGGATGCTCCGGATCGAGGGCCAACGCTGCATCGAGTGCGGCCAGCGCGGCGCGGGACTCCCCGAGGGTGTTGTGACCTGTGCCCAGGATCTGCAGCAGCGCCAACTCCGGGCCAGCAGCCTTTGTCTTCCTTGCGCGCTTGAGTCCCCGGGCCGCGAGCTCGAGCCCCGCCTCGATGCGCGGTCGATCGCCCTCTTCGGTGACCAGAGCTCCGGCGAGCGCGACCCAGATCCCCAGATCTCCCGGATGTCGTGCGTGCGCAGCTTCCAGGACGGCGATGGCCTCGTCGGGGCGGTCGCTCAGAAAGTGCGAGCCGGCCTTGAGCAGCGCGAGCTCCGGATCTTCCGGGACGCGCCCTTCCAGGTAGGAAAGATGAGGAAGGGCCGCCTCTGGAGCGCCCCGATCCAGCGCGGCTTCTGCCTCGGCAAAGGCCGTCCTCACTTCCGGGTCGATGGTGGACGAAGTCATGGGCCTCTCGGCTGGATGCAAGGAAGACGACACTCCACTATAGAGGAGGGACGGGGCCGCGACGTGACCTCGGCTGGCGGTGGGGCCGGCGCGAGGATGGTCAGGTGGCCCGGGACCGAAGGCTCCCCGTGAACATCCTGGTGGTCGATGACGATCTGGAGCTCTGCACCATGCTCTCCCGCTTTCTCGAGCGGCACGGCTACAAGGTGCACTCCGCGCAGGATGCGCTTCAGGCCCTCGACATCATCGATCGCCACCCGATCGGCCTGGTGCTCACCGACTACATGATGCCGCACATGGATGGGATCCGTTTCGCGGAGACGCTCCGGGCGGATCCGAAGAACGCCGATCTCCCGGTGATCCTCCTCTCCGCCTTTCACTCCGACGAGCTCGCCGATCGCGGGTTGCGCCGGGGGATCGCGATGGCCCTTCCCAAGCCCATCGACTTCAACCGGCTGCTGACGCTGGTGGGCTTCGCCCAGTCCTGAGCGTCCGGCGCGGTCCGTGTTGACATGGGGGGCGCTCCTCTTATGTTGCCGCCCGCTACCGGCAGGCCGACCCTCGGCCCCGGACGGAAGTTCATTGTCATTTCAGGAGGTTGAGGATCATGGCGGCAAAGGAAATCAGGTTCCACCAGACCGCGCGCGACGCGATTCTGCGCGGGGTGCGGACCCTGGCGGACGCGGTGGCGGTCACCATGGGGCCCAAGGGCCGCAATGTCGTGATCGACAAGGCCTTCGGTTCTCCGACGATCACCAAGGACGGCGTCACCGTCGCCAAGGAGATCGACCTCGAGAACAACTTCGAGAACATGGGGGCGCAGATGGTCAAGGAGGTTGCCTCCAAGACCAGCGACGTCGCGGGTGATGGGACCACCACCGCCACCGTGCTGGCGCGGGCCATCTACGAGCAGGGCCTTCTGCTGGTGAGCGCCGGCCACAACCCCATCGAGCTCAAGCGGGGCATCGACAAGGCGGTTGCCGCCGTCACCGACGCGCTCCTCAAGCAGTCCAAGCCCACGTCCACGAAGGTCGAGATCGCCCAGGTCGGGACCCTCTCGGCCAACGGTGACGAGACCATCGGCCAGATCATCGCCGACGCGATGGAGAAGGTGGGCAAGGAGGGCGTGATCACCGTCGAGGAGGGCAAGAGCCTGGAGACGGAGCTCGAGGTCGTCGAGGGCATGCAGTTCGACCGCGGCTACCTCTCGCCGTACTTCGTCACCGATCCGGAGCGTATGCAGGTCGGGCTGGACGACGCCTTTGTGCTGGTGACGGAGAAGAAGATCGCCAACATGCAGGAGCTGGTGCCGGTGCTGGAGCAGGTCGCGCGCACCGGCCGGCCGCTGCTCATCATCGCCGAGGACGTGGAAGGCGAGGCCCTGGCGACCCTGGTGGTGAACCGCATCCGCGGCGTGCTCAACGTCGCGGCGGTGAAGGCCCCCGGCTTCGGTGACCGCCGCAAGGCCATGCTCGAGGACATCGCGGTCCTCACCGGCGCCAAGGTCGTCAGCGAGGATCTGGGCGTCCGCTTCGAGACCCTGACCCTCGATGATCTGGGCCGGGTCAAGCGGGTGAACATCGACAAGGACCACACCACCCTGATCGACGGTGCCGGCAACAAGGCCGACATCGAGAGCCGCATCAAGGTCCTGCGCCGCAACATCGAGGAGACCACCAGCGACTACGATCGCGAGAAGCTCCAGGAGCGCCTGGCCAAGCTCGCTGGCGGCGTCGGCGTGATCCAGGTCGGTGCGGCCACCGAGACCGAGATGAAGGAGAAGAAGGCCCGCGTTGAGGACGCGCTGCACGCGACCCGCGCGGCGGTCGAGGAGGGCGTGGTCGTCGGCGGTGGCGTGGCGCTGCTGCGCGCGAGCTCCGCGTTGGACGCCCTGAAGCTCGAGGGCGCCGAGCAGTTCGGCGTGCAGATCATCCGTCGGGCGCTGGTCGAGCCGCTCCACCGCATCGTGGAGAACGCCGGGCTCGAGGGCCCCGTGGTAAGCGAGAAGGTCCTCAGCGGCAAGGGCGCCTACGGCTACAACGCGCGCACGGGCGTCTTCGAGGATCTGGAGAAGGCCGGGGTGCTCGATCCCACCAAGGTCACCCGGACCGCGCTGCAGAACGCCGCGGGCGTGGCGAGCATGATGCTGACCACCGAGGCGATGGTGGGTGAGGCGCCCAAGAAGAAGTCCAACGGCGTGCCGGGTGACATGCCCGACTACGGCGGCGAAGACCTCGACTACTGAGGGCTGATGGCGTCGCGACACCGCGGCGCCACGACCGCCGGAACGGGGCTGCGCAACTCCTTCGTCTGAACACGGAGGAGGGCGTGGCCCCGTTGCCGTTTTCTCTCTGTTGGTTGAACCGGCTGCGTGTCCGCGCGGCGGTTCCTCAGCTGCGTCGACTCAGTCCCGCGTGCGCACCATGGCGCGGGCGAGTTCGCGGCTGAGGACCCGCGCATCCCGGGTCAGCTTGGGCAGACACGCCGTGGCGCCGCCCTTGAGGGATTCCAGGGTGCAGTCGAGGCTCAGGTGTTCGGCGAGCACGATGAAGGGCGCGCCCCGTGCGGTCTGGCGGGCGAGGGCGACCGCGCGGCTTCCCTGAGCGGGCTCGAACTCCCAACTCACCACCACCGCCGCCGGGGCGGGCTCGATGGGCGTTTCCACCTCACGCACCACGCGCGTCTCCATCCCGAGCAGCCGCAGCGCCTCCTCGATGAGGAAGGCCGCGTCCGGATCGCTCTCCAGCACATCCACGCGCTTGAGGGATCGGGCGGAGACCGGATCGGGGCGGGGCGCGGCCAGCTGCTTGCGCAAGAGCTCCCGGACCTCGCGGATGTCGTCGAAGGGCTTGAGCAGGTAGTCCAGGACACCCAGCTCCATGGCCTCCTGGGCGGTGACCAGCGAGGGATAGCCGGTCATCAGAATCACCCGCGAATGGGCGTCCCGCTTGCGGGCCTCCCGCGCGAGCTCCAGGCCGTTCATTCCGGGGAGGTTCTTGTCGGTGACGATGAGGTCGAAGCCCTCACCCGCGAGGTGCTCGAGCGCCTCCTCGGCGGTCTCCGCGGTGACCACCTCGCACTCGCGTCCCATCAGGTCGACGAAGATCTGGCGCAGGATCGACTCGTCATCCACGACCAGCAGGCGCCGGCGCTGGTGGACGGTGCTCTCGTCGGGGAAGCGCAGCCGGAAGACGGTGCTCGGAGGATGGGCGCCCCCCATCACGGTGGGTGGGGCGAGGGTGAGCTCGGCGCCGTGATCCGCGGCGATGCGCTGACAGACGGCGAGCCCCAGGCCGCTCGCGCGGGTGTTGCCGGTGACGTAGGGCTCGAAGATCGCCTGCGCCTGATCCGCCGGAATGCCCGGGCCCCAGTCTCCCACGTCCAGCACCGGCACGCCCTCGTCCCGGCTGACGCGGACCAGGATGCGTCCCTCCCCGCCCATGGCCTCCGCGGCGTTCGCGATGAGGTTGAGCGTGAGCTGCTCGATCAGGCGCGCGTTGCCGATGATCTCCAGCTCCGAGGCAAGCTCGGCGTCGAGCTGCAGGGCCGCATGCGCCGGCTGCGAGCGGAGGAACTCGACCGCGCGTCGGACCGGCTCGGAAAGCACCAGGGGCTCCCGATGCGCAGGGCGGTTGCTGGCCAGGCGCGTGTAGTCGCCCACGATGGCCTCGATGCGCTCCGCCTGCCTCAGGATCTGCTGGGACACCTGGGCCGGATCGGCGCCCTCGGACAGGAACTGGGCGTAGGCCTTGATCCCCAGCAGGGGCTGGCGGACCTCGTGGAGGACCTCGGCGGTGAGCTGCTGCTGCCCGCTCGCCTCACGGTGGAGACGTGAGGCCATCTCCCGCGCGTCCGAGAGCTTTCCCTGATCCAGCAGCTCGATCAGGCGCGAGAGAACCTGGGGAGAGGGCATGCCGTCATTCTCCTGCGAAGACCTCGACAGTGAACAGGCCCCGGCTCAGCCGGTGGGTCTGCTCTGTCGTTCACTGGGCGTCGCTTCGAGTCCGCTGGCCGCCATGTACACAATATTCCGGCTGCCCTTCTTGCCGCGGTACATGGCGCGATCCGCCCAGTCGAGAAGGGTGAGCTTCTCGCTCGCGTGCTCCGGGAAGCTGGCCACGCCGATGCAGGTGGTGATGCTCAGGCGCATCCCCTCTCGGGAGAGGAAGTGGTGGCCTTCGATGGTCATGCGGATGCGCTCGGCGACCTTGAGCGCGCCGCCGGAGTCGGTGCCGCGCAGGATGATCACGTACTCGTCGCCGCCATAGCGGGCGACGATGTCGTGATCGCGCACCAGTCCCTTGAGCACCTTGCCGACCTCGACCAGCAGAGCGCTCCCCACCAGGTGCCCGTAGGTGTCGTTGACGCTCTTGAAGTAGTCGAGGTCCAGGAAGAGCACGCTGAAGGGCTGGCCGGTCTGGCTCGCCTGCGGCACCTCGCGATCCAGGACCAGGTGCAGATAGCGCGTGTTGAAGAGATGGGTCAGGTCGTCGACGTAGGCCAGATCCTCGACCTCGGCGAAGCGCCCGAGGTTGCGCAGACCGAGGGCGAGGTGGCGCCCCAGAAAGCCCGCCGCGCCCGACCACGTCTCGCCGGGAGGGCTTCCGTAGAGCAGCAGCGCCCAGCCGCGCGTGCCATCCGCATCGGTGGCCGGAACGACCAGACCTTCCGGAAGCGGGCCGGGGAGGGGACGCACCCGCCGGGGAACGTCGCCGGGGATGAGCGAGGCGCTTGCCGCGGTGGTCAGGGCCTGCACGCTCTCGAAGGGGATCCCGGTGTGGCCCAGGACGTGGGGCACCTCGTCGTCGCGCCGGGCGTAGAGCACCATGGCCTCGGCTCCGGCCGCGCTGCAGAAGGCGTTGGACGCGTTGGAGGTGAGGGACTCGCGATCCAGGGCGGTTGCCACCCGCTGCCCGGTCTCCAGCAGCTCCACGTGGTGGCGCAGCGAAGCGTTCTCCCGCATCAGCGAGCGGGTGGCCAGGGCACGGAAGACCGCGTGCTGCAGCGCTTCGGCGGGGACCGGCTTGATGAGGTATTCGGCGGCACCGCTCTTGATCGCGCGCACCGCGGGTTCCACGCGCTCCACCCCGGTGATCACCACGACCTCGACCCCCGGGTGGACCTCGCGGGTGTGGGTGAGGATCTCCAGGCCGTCGCCGTCGGGGAGGATGAGATCGGTGACGAGGACGTCGTAGCGGGCCTCGCGCAGCGCCTGGCGGGCCTCGGCCACGCCGCCGACGGTGTCCACGGAGTGACCGGCCGCACGAAGGTGATCCCCGTACAGGGCGCGCGCCACCTTCTCATCGTCGACGAGCAGAATGCGGGGCATGGGTCCCCCTGCTCATAGCACCTGCTGCCCCACCTGTGGGATAGCGTGTGCACGGTGAGCGGATTCGAGAGCGGACGGCGGCTGTGCCTGCTTGCTGAGGTCGGTGGGACCGGTTTCGCGTTGGAGGCAACCTCCATCGTCGAAGTGGCCATGGTCGCCGAGGAGGCGACGGTGCTCCGTGGCCAGCTGCCCCTGGTGCCCCTGCTCGAGCGCTTCGGGGCGCCCGCCGGCCCTCCGGGCACGGTGGCGGTGGTCCTCGACGTGAGCCCCACCCTGACGGTGCGGATGGAGCGGGTCGCCGGGGTGGTGGACGTGGGCCGGGCGCCCTTCTTCCTCCTCCCTCCGTGGCTTGGCGAGGGGCTCATCGGGCGGTTCCGTGGTGCGCTGGTCCACGACGGACGGCTGTACCTGGAGCTCGCGGCCGAGGCCCTGGTGGAGGATGCCGGCCCCGCCAGGGCGCCGTCGTTGCCCACCCATTGGCTCGCCGAGGCGCCGGATCGCGCGCTGATCTTCCGCGCAGGCAACAGCCTCTACGGTGTGCCCCTGGCCCTGGCCGGTCAGGTGGTCCCATTGCAGCCGCCGTCGTTGGCCAGGCTCCCGGTCCAGGAAGGGCCGGTGATGGGGCTGTACTCCCACGCCAGCGCCCTGTGGCCGGTGTGTCATCCCGGCCGGCTGGCGGGAGGGGAGGGGGGATTCGAGGACCACCTGATCTTCACCGAGCCGGCGGGGCAGGGCGTGGCACTCTCCGCGGGAGAGATCCTGGGCGTGGTCGACGGGCTGCTGGAAACCGATCGACCCGGGGCCTTTGTCGGTCCGGGGATGCAATCACCGGCGTTGTTCCTGGACCTGCCGCGCATGTTTTCTTGAAAGCCCTCCCCCCCCTCTCTAGGATTCCGCCCGGTGCCGATTTTCCAGCGATGTCGCTGGGTTCGGGCACCGTTTGCCAGAGGTCGCACCATGCCCAAGACGATGCTCGTCGCCGATGACTCCCTGACCATCCGCAAGGTGATCGGGATGATCTTCGCGACCGAGGATTTCCAGGTCACCGCCGTGGACAACGGCGTCGACGCGATTTCGCGCGCGCGGGAGCTGCGGCCGGACGTGGTGCTGGCCGACGTCTCCATGCCTGGCAAGAGTGGGTATGAGGTCGCCGAGGCCCTCAAGTCGGATCCGGCCACCGCGGAGATCCCGGTGCTCCTGCTCTCCGGCACCTTCGAGCCTTTCGACGAGGCCCGTGCCCGGAGCTCGCGCGCGGACGATCACATCGCCAAGCCATTCGAGAGCCAGGCGCTGATCGATCGGGTGCGGACGCTGGCCAAGGCTCCGGACACCCGCACCACCGAGACCGCGCCGGCCGCCGCCGCGCCTGCGCCCGCTGCGGCGTCGCCTGCTGCCGGGACGCCCGTGCCCCGTCCTCCGGCGCCGGGAGTGCCGCCGCCTCCGGGAGCCCTCGGCGCGCCCCGCTCGACCGGGGTGCATGCGGTTCCGCAGCGCCCGGGCTTCCCTCCCGCACCGGGTGGGGTGCCGCCTCCGCCGGGTGGCGTGCAGCGCCCGACCCAGACCGGCCTGCGTCCGATGCCGGGTCAGCAGCGTCCGACCGGCACCTTTCCCGCGGTGGGCCAGCCCATGCCGGGGCAGCAGCGTCCGACCGGCGCCTTCCCGGCGATGGGGCAGCCGATGCCCGGGCAGCAGCGTCCGACCGGGACGTACCCCGCCATGGGGCAGCCGATGCCGGGCCAGCAGCGCCCGACCGGGACCTATCCGGCCATGGGGCAGCCGATGCCGGGCCAGCAGCGCCCGACCGGTGCCTATCCTCCGATCCCCGGTGGCATGCCTCCGGGGGCGCGTCCGGGCCAGCAGCGCCCCACCGGTACCTTCCCTGCGATGGGACCGCCGGGTCCCCAGGGTCGCCCGCAACAGCCGCCGTATGGGCGACCGATGCCGCCGGGGATGGCGCCGCCGGGACCTCAGGCGCGTGGTCCGGGTGACGGGGGCGAGGCCGCCCTGCGCGAGGCCCTGAGCCAGGCCTCCCGGGAGGTCATCGAGAAGATCGCCTGGGAAGTGGTCCCCCAGCTCGCCGAGACGATCATCCGCGAGGAGCTCGAGCGGCTGATCAAGGATCGTCAGACCGAGCATTGATCCAGTCGGCGGAGCTCCGCGGGGCTCCTGCCTGTTGCGACTGTCCTTTCCCTCCCTCGCGCCTCCTGCGATGTAGAGACACCACGTCGGCGGCGGATCCCCGCATGCAAGGGGCCGCCGCCGTTCTTCCTTCCGCACACAGCGGCACCACCCGAACCACCGCCTCCGCCTCCGGCATCCCTCCTCGCGGCTGACGTCGAAGGGGCTCCCGGAGCGTGAGGGCGCGCTCCCCGAAGACACCACCATGAGCGATCACGAGCTGTCCAAGGCGTACGAGCCCACCGACTTCGAGGGGCATTGGTACCGGGCCTGGCTGGATGCGGGCATCTTCACCCCGGACGCGGAGGACACGCGTCCGGCCTTCTCCATCGTGCTGCCGCCGCCCAACGTCACCGGCTCCCTGCACCTGGGCCACGCGCTCGCGGCGACGATTCAGGATGCGCTCATCCGCTGGAAGCGCATGAGTGGCTTCAAGACCCTCTGGCTCCCCGGGACCGATCACGCCGGCATCGCGACCCAGATGGTGGTGGAGCGCGAGCTCAAGAAGACCGAGGGAAAGAGCCGTCACGACATCGGTCGCAAGGCGTTCCTCGAGCGCGTCTGGAAGTGGAAGGACCGCTACGGGGCGCGCATCGGCGAGCAGCACCAGGTGCTCGGTGCGTCGTTGGACTGGTCGCGTGAGCGCTTCACCATGGACGAGGGCGCGTCGCGCGCGGTGCGCGAGGTCTTCGTCCGACTCCACGAAGAGGGGCTCATCTACCGGGCCCAGAAGCTCATCAACTGGTGCCCCAGCTGCCACACCGCGCTCAGCGATCTCGAGGTTGAGCACGAGGCGAAGAAGGGGTCGCTCTGGCACCTGCGCTACCCGGTAAAGGGGACCGATCGGTTCCTGACCGTGGCGACCACGCGCCCGGAGACGATGCTGGGGGACACCGGCGTCGCCATCCATCCGGACGATCCCCGCTACGAAGGTCTGGCGGGGGGGACCGTCGTGCTCCCGCTGGTCGATCGCGAGATCCCGATCATCGCCGACGCCGAGTTGGTCGATCCCGAGTTCGGGACCGGCGTGGTGAAGGTCACCCCGGCCCACGACTTCAACGACTACGAGACCGGGCTGCGCCACAACCTCCCGATGATCTCGATCCTGGACGCGTCGGCGGTGATGAATGAGGCCGCGGGTCGCTACCAGGGCATGGATCTTCCCACCGCGCGCAAGCAGATCCTCGCCGACCTCGACGCGCTCGGGCTGCTCGGGGAGGAGGAGCCGCACGATCTGAACGTCGGACACTGCCAGCGCTGCCGCAGCGTCGTGGAGCCCCGGCTTTCGCCGCAGTGGTTCGTGAAGATCGAGCCGCTGGCCACCCCGGCCATCCAGGCGGTGGAGGAGGGCCGCACCCGCTTCGTTCCCGAGTCCTGGACCGCGACCTACTTCCAGTGGATGCGCAACATCCACGACTGGTGCATCAGCCGCCAGCTCTGGTGGGGGCATCAGATCCCTGCGTGGTACTGCAACGCGTGCAGTCCGCGGAACTCGGATGGGAGCCTGGACACCGAGCGCGCGACGCCGCTGGTTGCCCGTGAGGCACCCAGTCGGTGTCCGTCGTGTGACTCCGACGAGCTGGTTCAGGACGAGGACGTGCTCGACACCTGGTTCAGCTCGGCGCTCTGGCCCTTCAGCACGCTGGGCTGGCCGGAGCAGACCGCGGATCTGAAGGCCTTCTACCCGACCTCGGTGCTCGAGACCGGGCACGACATCATCTTCTTCTGGGTCGCCCGGATGATGATGATGGGTCAGCACTTCATGGGCGAGGTGCCGTTCAAGACGGTCTTCCTCCACGCCATGGTGCGCGACGAGAAGGGCGAGAAGATGTCGAAGGTGAAGGGGAACGTGATCGATCCCCTCGACGTCATCCGCGGCGCCGAGAAGGACGCGCTTCCCCCGAACCTGCGCAACAAGTTCCCCCAGGGGATGCCCGCCTTCGGTGCGGACGCGCTGCGCTTCACGCTCACCTCGCTCACCCAGCAGGGGCGTGACATCAAGCTGAGCCTCGACCGGGTGGCCGGGTACAAGGCCTTCGCCAACAAGCTCTGGAACGCCAGCCGCTTCGCCCTGATGAACATGGGGGACTGGCAGTGGGACGGGACGCACCCGAGCGAGCTGAAGCTGGCGCTCTCGGATCGCTGGATCCTCTCGCGGCTGGATCGCGCCGTCCGCGGGACCATCGAGGCGCTCGAGGGCTACCACCTCTCGGAGGCCGCGAGCATCCTGTACCAGTTCCTGTGGCGGGACTTCTGTGACTGGTACATCGAGCTGTCCAAGCCGGTGCTCTACGGAGAGGACAGTGCGCAGCGCGACGTCACCCGCGCAGTGCTGGTCTTCAGCCTGGATCGCATCCTGCGCCTGCTGCACCCGCTGATGCCGTTCATCACCGAGGAGATCTGGCAGAAGCTCCCGATGGAGCGTCCGGTCGATTTCATCGCGGTGGCCGAGTTCCCCACGGCGGACGATCGGCTCCGGGACGAAGAGGCCGAGGCGCAGATGGCGCCGGTGGTCGAGGCCATCGAGGCACTGCGCAGCCTGCGCGGCGAGAGCAACCTGCCGCCTTCGGCGCGGATCACCGCCATCGTGCAGAGCGCCGACGAGACGGTCCGGACCCTGCTCGCGCGGTGGGAGGCGTACCTGGTGCCGCTCGCCGGGCTCGCCGAGCTGCGGGTGGGGTCCCCGGGACCGCGGCCCGGACAGGCGGCGGCCTACGTCGGCTCGAAGATGGAGATCTTCGTGCCGCTGGCGGGGCTCATCGACCTGGATGAGGAGCGCGCGCGGCTGACCAAGGAGATCGGAAAAATCGACCAGGACTTGGCAGGCATCCAGAAGAAGCTCAACAATCCCAACTACGTCCAACGAGCACCGGCCGACGTGGTCGGAAAGGATCGGGAGCGGGTGAGCGAGCTGACGCAGAAGCGGAAGAAGCTTGAGGAGAACCTGCAGCGCCTGGAGCCCCAGGCGGAACAGGCGCCGGTCCCCGGCGTGGATGTTCCGCTCGAGGGCGCTGACACGGCGAAGGTCGCCATCGGATCCGACACGGGTGGTGGAGACGTCGATCTGGGCGCCGAGCTCGAAGAGGAGCTTGGTGACCTGGGCGCGCCGCCGGAGCTCAACCCGCAGGTCCGCGAAGCCCTCGACAAGCTGCGTGATGGAACCCGTGAAGGGCTGACGCAGCGCGATCACTACGACCTCGGTGTGGCCTATCTGGAGATGGGGCTGGTCGACGATGCGGTGCGGGAGTTCGTCCGCGCGAAGGAGGGCGAGGCGCCGCACCCTGGCAGCGAGGACATGCTGAAGAAGGCGCTGTCGCGTCAGGGCCAGAGCGCCAAGGCCCGGCCCGGAGCGGCGAAGAAGGCAGCCTCCAGGACCGTGACGCCGGCGGCGACCAAGCCGGCCAGCAAGCCCGCAGCGAAGAAGTCGGCCACGAAGTCCGCGGCAAAGACGCCGGCCGGCAAGCCCGCGGCCCAAAAGGCAGCAACGAAGCCTGCCACCAGCAAGCCTGCGGCGAAGACGTCGGCCAGCAAGCCCGCAGCGAAGGAGTCGGCCAGCAAGCCTGCGGCGAAGAAGGCAGCCACGAAGCCCGCGGCGAAGAAGGCAGCCACGAAGCCCGCGGCGAAGAAGTCGGCCACCAAGCCCGCGGCGAAGAAGTCGGCCAGCAAGCCCGCGGCGAAGAAGGCAGCCACGAAGCCCGCGGCGAAGAAGGCAGCCACGAAGCCCGCGGCGAAGAAGTCGGCCACCAAGCCCGCGGCGAAGAAGTCGGCCACCAAGCCCGCGGCGAAGAAGTCGGCCACCAAGCCCGCGGCGAAGAAGTCGGCCACCAAGCCCGCGGCGAAGAAGTCGG
>Ga0079224_100001999_pt1 | contig 24293 bp, 23 predicted proteins | sample Stecom2015_FD_80414 | JGI IMG/M metagenome (GOLD analysis project Ga0079224, IMG submission 80414) | Agricultural soil microbial communities from Utah to study Nitrogen management - Steer compost 2015 | ecosystem: Environmental > Terrestrial > Soil > Agricultural land | place: USA: Utah... | reverse complement strand
TGCTGGAGCCGGGCAGCAACGAGGTCCGCTCCATCTTCGCCATCCACGAGACCTCGCCGCATTTCGCCCGCCTGGCCAGCGACAGGCGCATTCTAGACCGGGTCGAGCAGCTGCTGGGCAGCCCGGTCTACGTCCACCAGTCCCGCATCAATTACAAGCCGGGCTTCAAGGGCAAGGGGTTCAACTGGCACTCGGACTTCGAGACCTGGCACGCCGAGGACGGCATGCCGCGCATGCGGGCAGTAAGCTGCTCCATCATCCTGACCGAGAACAACGAGTTCAACGGTCCGCTGATGCTCATCCCCGGCTCCCACAAGTACTTTGTTCCCTGCGTCGGCGCGACGCCCGACGATCACTACCGCAATTCCCTCAAGGAGCAGCAGATCGGCGTGCCGGACGAGGACAGCATCCGGGAGTTGGTGCAAGCGGGCGGCATCGAGGCGCCGAAGGGGCCGGCCGGTTCCATGCTGCTGTTCGAGTGCAACGTCCTGCACGGCTCCAACGCCAACATGTCGCCCTATCCGCGCAGCAACGTGTTCTTCGTCTTCAACAGCGTGGAGAACCGCCTGCAGCAACCTTTCGCAGCGCGTAAACCGCGGCCCTGGTTCCTCGCGGCACGCTGAAGCTCCCTTCGCCCCGGAGCGACGTGGGCCGGGCGCATGCCCACGAAGCGCCCGGCCCCAGCCTCAGGTGCCCGCCTCCGCTGCCACGGCAGCAAAGAAGGCAGCGACCTCGCGCTGCTCGCGCACGCGGCGCGCCGGCGGCAAGCTGGCGAGGAAGATCCTGCCGTACGACTTGGTGAGCAAGCGGTTGTCACCGATCATCAGAACGCCGTAATCCTGCGGCCCGCGGATCAGCCGCCCTACGCCCTGGCGCAGCGCGATGACCGCCAGCGGCAGCTGGAAATCCATGAAGCTGTTGCCACCGCGGCGGTTGATCGCTTCGATGCGCGCCTGCACCACCGGATCGCCGGGCGAGGCGAACGGCAGCCGGTCGATGAGCACCGCCGACAGCGCCTCGCCCCGCACGTCTACCCCTTCCCAGAAGCTGCTGGTCCCCAGCAGCACGGCATTGCCGAGCTCGCGGAAGCGCTCCAGCAGCCGCGCCTGGGACGCCTCCCCCTGCACCAGCAGCGGGTAGGACAACCGGTTGCGCAGCCATTCGCTAGCATGGTGCAGCGCCCGGTAGCTGGTGAACAACACGAAGGCGCGACCGCGGCTGGCCTCGATCACCGGCAGGGCGGCCTGCAGGAATGCCTCGTCGAAGCGCTCGCTGGACGGATGCGGCAAGCCGCGGGGCAGGTAGAGCAAGGCCTGCCTGGCGTAATCGAAGGGGCTGTCCAGTTGCAGGGTGCGAGTATCATCGCCCAGCCCCAGGCGGCGAATGAAATGCTGGAAGCTGTTGTTCACCGCCAGGGTGGCGGAAGTGAACACCCAGCCGGCCCGATGCCGCGCCAGGTGGCCGCGAAACTGCCTGGACACATCCAGCGGCGTCAGGCGCAGGATGAACGACTGCTGGTAGGTCTCGAACCAGCAGACGGCCTCCTCGTCGGCCTCGGGCTGCAGCATCCTGCCTAGGGTCTCGTGCAGCGCCGCGGCTCGCTTGCCGCACAGCTCCAGATTCTTGCCCCGCTCGGCCAAGGGCTCCAGTAAAGCGGCCAGCTCGGCCAAGCGGTCCTGCAGTGTGGCGACCGCCGCCGCCACTTCCGGCACAGCCTCCACTTCGCTCCAGGCCGCGCGCCGGTTGGCCACCCCCAGTGCCAGGCGCAGATCCAGCGCTGCCTTGGCCAGCGCGTCGGTGCTCTCCAGTACCTCGGGCAGGTCGCCAGCCTCTTCGAAGTAGGCGAACTTGCAGTCCCGCACCAGATCGGTCAACTGCCGGCTGCTGACGCTGAGCCCGAAAAACTGCGCCGCCACCTCCGGCAGCTGATGGGCCTCGTCGAGAATATAGGCGTCGGCCGCTGGCAGCACCTCGCCGAAGCCCCCCTCCTTGAGCGCCCAATCGGCCATCAACAGATGGTGGTTGACAACCACGATGTCGGCCTCTTGTGCCCGCCGCCTGGCCTCCATGAGGAAGCATTCCTCGAAGTGGGGGCAGTCGCTGCCCAGACAGTTGTCAGCGGTGGAACTGACCCGCAAGCGCAGCGCCGGGCTGGCCACCACGGCGGCGATCTCCGCCAGATCGCCACTGCAAGTGCGGGCGGCCCAATCCCGCACTTTCTGGAAGCGCTCGCTTTCCTCGCGGGTCTCGAACCGCCCGTCCAGGGCGGTCTGCTCCATGCGGTAGAGGCAAAGGTAGTTGGCGCGCCCCTTCAGCAGTGCCAGCCGCGCCGGCACCTCCAGGGCGTCGCGGACCAGGGGCAGATCCTTCTGGAACAGCTGGTCCTGCAGCGTCTTGGTCCCCGTGGAGATCACCACCTTGCGGCCTGAGAGCAGCGCGGGCACCAGGTAGGCGAAGGTCTTGCCGGTACCAGTTCCGGCCTCGGCCACCAGCACGGCCTTATCGCGGATGGCGGCCTCGACCGCATCCGCCAGCTGCTGCTGCGCGACACGAGGCTGGAAGTCGCCCAGCCGCTCCGCGAGGGGGCTGCCGCTGTCGAGCAGCGCAGATGCGGATCGGTTCATCGGCATGGCAAGACCTGCGTCGTTCAGTGGGTGCGAGCAGCCGCCGCGAGCCGGCGGTATTCGGCGTAAGCCCGCTCCGCTCCCTGGCGATCGCCGCGCAGCCGGCGCACCTCGGCGATCAGGCGCCAGTTCTCCGCCCGCAGGGCGTTATCGGCGCCGGCCAGGGAATTGGACTTCAGCGCCAGCCCTTCGACCTTGGCGTACTCGTGCTGACGGTAGCGCACCACCGCCAGATTCTGCCACAGCACCGGATGGTTGGGCGCCATGCGCAGGGCGCGCTCCAGATAGGCCGCTGCGACCTCGTGGTCACCCTGGCGCGAGGCCCGCTCGGCCTGGGACGCCAGATTGCGTGCGGCGGCCGGCAGCGGCGCCGGCCGCGCCGCTCGGGTGGGGCTGCTGGCCGGCATCGCCACCGGCGGCGGCTGCGCAGTCGCATCGGCAACACGCGGCGCAGGTGGCGGCTGCACGCTTGCGCAGCCGGCGGCCAGACAGGAGGCCAGCACCATCGTCTGGATCAGTAACACCTTCATAGCATTCCTCTGAGCCACTGGCCGGCGCGCTCGAGTAGGCCGCGCTCCTGCAGGCAGTCGCTGGCGGCGCTAGGCGGATAGGAGCGCACGTAGGGCAGCGCCACCACGTCGTTACAGTGCTCGGCGGCCAGCAGCCCCGTGCTGCGCTCTATCCATAGCGGCTCGACCCCTTCCGGCGGTGTCAGCGCCAAGGGCCACCAGTCGGTCGCGGCATACAGCTCCGACCAGACAGCGAGCGCACCGCTGGCACCGGTCAGGCCGGTGCGACCGTTGTCGTCGCGGCCCAGCCAGACCACCGCCAGCATGTCGTCAGAAAAGCCCGCGAACCAGGAATCGCGGGTATCATCGGTGGTCCCGGTCTTGCCGGCCACGGCCGGCCGCGGCCCCAGCCAATTGGCGCTGGAGCGGCCGGTGCCGTTCCACATGGCAGCCTGCAGCGCGTAATTGACCAGGTACACCGGAGCCGGATCGAAGGCCCGCTCGACCACCAAAGGATAACGGCTTAGCACCCGGCCGTCGGCGGTCATCACCGCCTTGACCGCGCGGATGTCGCTGCGGAAGCCACCCGATGCCAGGGTATGGTACATCTGCGCGACCTGCAGCGGCGTGTAGTTCGCCGCGCCGAGGAGCAACGACGGATAGGCCGGCCGCGGCGCCTCCAGGCCCAGCCGCACCATGGTGTCGAGGACAGCGCGCATGCCCACGTCCAGGCCCAGCCGCACCGTCGGCAGGTTGTAGGACTTGGCCAGGGCTTCCCACAGCGGTACCTGCCCGCGCAGCTCGCCGTCGTAGTTGCGCGGCGACCACACCTCGCCGTTGGTGCTGCGCAGGGATAACGGCTGGTCAGCGAGCAGCGTGCCCAAGCCGTACTGGCTGGGCCGTTCCAGCGCAGCCAGGTAAACGGCCGGCTTGATCAGGGAGCCGACCTGGCGGCTGGCCGCCAACGCCCGGTTGAAACCGGCAAAGCGCGGGTCGCGGCCGCCAATCAGCGCCAGCACGCTGCCGTCGTCAACGTTGAGCACCACCACCGCGCCCTCCAGCTTCGGATCACGCCACTGCTGCAGGCGCCGGGTCAGCGCCTCCTCGGCCCGCAGCTGGACTGACGGCGCCAGGGTGGTGAAGATGCGCAACCCTTCGCTGGTGAGGTCCTGCGGCCGATAGTCACGTCGCAGGTGGCGCTTGACCAGCTCCATGAAGGCCGGGTAGCGGTTATCGCCACCGCGGCCGCGCGGAATGACATCAAGGCCATGCTGGCGCGCCGCCTGGGCGGTGGCGCTGTCCAGTATGCCCTGCGCGACCAGCACATTGAGCACATGATCGCGCCGCTGGCGGGCGCGCTGCGGATGGCGGCGCGGATCGTAGTACGACGGGCCGCGGACGAGGCCGGCCAGCAGCGCTAGCTGATGGGGCTGCAACTCCTGCAGCGGACGGCCGAAATAGTATTCTGCCGCAAGCCCGAAGCCATGAATGGCGCGCCGCCCGTCCTGCCCCAGGTAGACCTCGTTGAGATAGGCCTCGAGGATTTCCTGCTTGCTGTAGCGGGCCTCCAGCATCAGGGCCATCACGGCCTCGTTGAGCTTGCGCGCCAGGGTGCGCTCGCTGCTCAGGAAGAAGTTCTTGACCAGCTGCTGGGTGATAGTGCTGCCGCCCTGCACCACCCGTCCGGCGCGCACATTGGCGACCAGCGCCCGCGCCACGCCGGTGAAGGAGATCCCGCGGTGCTGGAAAAAGTCGCGATCCTCCAGCGCCAGCAGCGCTTCGATCAGCAGCGGCGGCACCTCCTCCAGCTTGACCAGGATGCGGTCCTCGTGGTGGGCCGGATAAATGCTGCCGATGAGTGCGGGATCGAGGCGCACCAGGTCGATCGGGCCGTCGCTGCGCAGGGAAGCGATTTGCCGACCGCTGAAGCCGATCTCCACGGTGCGGGACGGCTCCTGGCCGTCGGGGAACAGGAACGTCCGTGTGGTCAGCACGAAGCGATCGCCGTTGCGCTGATAGGTGCCGGGTTGCCGTCCCCCGCTCTCCTGGCGGTAGCCCAGCGTCCGCAGCTCGAGCTCCAGGTTGTCCGGTCGCAACCGCATGCCCTGGTAGAGCTCCAGCGGCCGGGCATAGACCCGCGCCGGCAGCGCCCAGCGCTTGCCCTCGAACTCGGTGGTGACCCGGTAGTGCAGCCAGAAGCCGTAGACGGCAGCGACCGGCAGAATAAACAGCAGGCCGATCAGAACCGCCCAGCGGAGCCGGCGCCCCCAGCCGCCTCTCGGCCGCCCAGCAGCCGAGCGCCCTCTCGTGCGCATCGTCGATCGTGCCATGGTGTTGTTGCTTGTCGTTGCAGGCTAACCGCGGCGCCTCGAGCCTGCCAGATTGATGAACGCCCCCGCACCGCCCAGGCCAACGAAGGCCAGCAGCGTCCATGTCGGAATGCTTAGTCCCAGCAGCGTGTGAACCTCGGCGCACTCGCCGGAGCCGCGCAGCACCAGGGCGAGCGCATCCAGGAGCGGGAAGGTGTCGAGCAGATAGCCCAATCCCGGACCACAAGCCGGAACCTGATCCGGCGGCAGGCTTTGCAGCCAGACGTGCCGGCCGGCAAGGGCCACGCCCGTCGCCGCGGCCAGCAGCACCAGCAGGCCGTAAACATAACGACCGAAGCCGGCCGGATTCTGCAAACCCGCCAGCAAAAATACGACTCCGAGCGCTGCCAGAACCACCCGCTGCAGGATGCATAGCGGGCAGGGCTCCATGCCCTCGACGTATTGCAGGTAATAGGCCGCCGCGATAAGCAGAGCGCAGATCGCGAATCCGGCCAGGTTGAGCTGACGACGATGCGTGGATGGGTGGATCGACATAACCGTCCCGGATGGCATTTTGGTGTCGGGCAGTCTATCAGATGACAGTCCGCGCGGCAGGCGACGTCCTCCCCGCTCCTAGGACGTCCTAGCCCAGGCTGGGGGAATAGGCGACGACGCAGTTGCGCCCCTGGCGCTTGGCCGCGTAGAGGGCCTTGTCGGCGTCCAGGGCCAGCTGGGTGGCGTCGCCGGACATGGGGAAGGCAGCCACGCCGGCGCTGAAGCTGACGTTGAAGACCCCGGTCGGCGCCAGCTGGTGCACCTTATAGAAGGTCTGGCGGATCTCATCGAGAATCCGCACCCCCGCTTCCAGGCTGGCGTCGGGCAGGATGACCGCAAACTCCTCGCCGCCGTAACGGCCGATGTAGTCGGTCTGACGCAGACGCTGCTGCAACACCCGCGCTAGGGTCTTGATCACCCGGTCGCCGACATGATGGCCATGGGTGTCGTTCACCGACTTGAAATGGTCGATGTCCAGCATGGCGAAGGCCAACGGCATGCCTGAGCGTAACGCCCTGGCCACCTCGGTCTGCAGCAGTTCCTTGATCCGGCTATGGTTGAGCAGGCCGGTCAGATTGTCGGTCAGCATCAGGGTGCGCAGGCTGCGCGCCCGCTCGGCCCGGATGGACACCGAGCGGATCAGGTGCATGGGATCGATGGGCTTGGTAAGGAAGTCGTCCGCGCCCAGGCTGAGCGCATCCAGCTGCCGGCTCACCTCGGTCACTGCCGAGAGATAGACGATGGGGATGCTGGCATGCCGCGGCACCTGCCGGATCACCTTGGCCAGCTCCATGCCGTTGCAGCCCGGCATGTACATGTCCATTAGGATGAGATCGGCCGCGTTCTCGTCCAGGACGTCGAGCACGCGGTGCGGATGGCTGACCACCGTGGTCAGCATGCCGGCCTTCTCCAGGATGGCGGAGTAATAGGCCGCCTGAGTCGGGCTGTCCTCCACCACCACGATGTGAAAAGGCTCCTGCTTGTTGTCGATGCCGATGCGATCCAGCTGGTCGATCAGCTCGTGCAAACCGAAAGGCCTGGCGAGATAGATGTCCACCCCGGCGCGCGCCGCCACCAGCCGCGACTCCACATCGCCCGGCGCCCCCAGGCAGATGAGCGGAACGCGGGCATCCAGCCGCTGCCTGAGATGGGCGACCTGATTCGGGGCTTGCATGGCGAGGTCACCGCTGATCACGATGGCCAGCGGCAGCCGTCCGAGCTGCTCCAAGGCCTTGAGCAGACCGGAGAAGTCGGCGGCGAGGCGCACGTCGTAGCTGAAGTGCGCGATCTGGCGCTGCAGGTTCTGCCCCAGCCGCCAATCCGGCTCCAGCAGCAGGACCACCGGCACATCGCGCTCGCCGGGCAGGGCCGGACCGGGCACGACCGCCTGCGCGGGCTGTTCCCGGGCGAGCCGACAAGCAGCGGCCAGATAATCCTGGATGATCTCGCTGAGCTCGGCCGTGAACGCATCTTCTTCGGCCAGTACCGGAGCCAGCATCAGATCGACCATGCCGAGCAGCTCGGCAAGCTGCACGTAGCCCGCTTGCTGCGCGGCCGAGCCGAGGTCGCGAATTTCCCGCTGAAACGTGGCAAGCGCGTCGATCTGCGGCTGCCTGGAAAGCGATCGCCAGCTAGCTTCGACGGCCGTGACCCGGGCAGGGATGCCGGGCGCATGGCCATGAGAGCCGTCGTTGTTTTTGGAAGTCCAATCAACCACGCGTACAAGCCATCCCCATCCCCCGGGGCGGCGACGGTTGAGCCATTCGTCGCAGGCCTTGTCGCTCCGCCTCTTCCTCTCACTATCAGGATATACGAATTTCCTCTCTCAGCGGAGAGGCTAGCATGCCACCAGGCTCGGATCGGGCGAGACCGGAAATCTATTTATTCCGTGGTGGCTGCAGTCTCGTTGTGCAGGGCGGCCTTGAACGTATGCCACGGCAACGTGGCGCACTTGACCCGGGTCGGGAAGGCCCGCACTCCAGCCAACACCTCCAGCTTGCCCAGCTCCTCGCCAGCCTCGGCCTTGCCGATCAGCAGGTCGTGGAAGCGATCGAACAACTGCTGGGCCTGCTCCAGGCTGCGCCCTTGCAGCATCTCCGTCATGATGGACGCCGAGGCGGTGGAAATCGCGCAACCATCCCCCTCGAAGCTGATGTCGACGATGCGCCCGTCGCTGACCTTGAGATAGACGTCGACCCGGTCGCCGCACAGCGGGTTATGGCCGTGCGCCTGATGGGTGGCCCCCTCCAGGCGGCGGAAATTGCGAGGGTGCTTGTTGTGATCCAGGATGGTTTCCTGGTAGAGCTCGCGCAGATCTGACATGGAACGGGCTACCCGAACAACCGGACGACCTTGTGCAGCGATTGCAGCAGCACGTCGACTTCATCGCGGGTATTGTACAACGCGAACGACACGCGCGCGGTTGCCGGCACGCCGAACCGCTGCATCAGCGGCTGGGCGCAGTGATGCCCGGCACGGATGGCGATGCCGTCCTGGTCGAGGATGGTGCCGATATCGTGCGGGTGCGCCTGCTCCATCACGAAGGAAATCACCCCGGCCTTGTCCCTGGCCGTGCCAATAATGCGCAGCCCCGGCACTTCCATCATGCCGGCGGTGGCATAGAGCAGCAGGTCGTGCTCGTGGGCGGCGATGCGCTCCAGCCCCACCGACTCGACGTAGTCGATGGCCGCACCCAGGCCGATGACGCCGGCGATGTTGGGGGTGCCAGCCTCGAAGCGCTGCGGCGGCTCAGCGTACTCGGTCCTCTCGAAGCTGACCGAGCGGATCATGTCGCCACCACCCTGGTAGGGACGCATCTGCTGCAGGTATTCCATCTTGCCGTACAGCACACCGATGCCGCTGGGGCCATACAGCTTGTGGCCGGAGAAGGCATAAAAGTCCGCCCCCAGCTCCTGGACGTCGACGCGCAGATGCGGCACCGCCTGAGCGCCATCCAGCAGCACCGGCACGCCCCGGGCGTGAGCTTCGGCGATGATCTGCCGCACCGGGTTAATGGTGCCGAGCGCGTTGGAGACATGCACCACGCTGACGAAGCGGGTGCGCTCGTTGAGCAGCCGACGCACGTCCTCCAGATCGATCTCGCCGCTGTCCTGCACCGGCACCACCCGCAGCGTCGCCCCGGTCTCGTCGCACAGCAGCTGCCAGGGCACGATGTTGGAGTGATGCTCCATGCCGGTGATCAGGATTTCATCACCGGCTTTGAGCCGCGGCCGCACGAAGCTGTGCGCTACCAGATTGATGCTCTCGGTGGTGCCTCGGGTGAAGACGATTTCCTTGGCGCTGGGAGCGTTGAGAAAACGCGCCACCCGCTCGCGCACGGCCTCGTAGCGCGCCGTTAGCTGTCCCGAGAGGAAATGCACCCCGCGGTGGATGTTGGAGTATTCATGCGCGTAGCACTGCTGGACGGCTTCGATGACGCTGCGCGGCTTCTGGGCGCTGGCGGCGTTGTCGAAGTACACCAGCGGACGGCCGTTGACCTCCCGCTGCAGGATCGGGAAATCGGCCCGCAGCCGCTCGACGTCGTAGCTGCCGGCCGTGAGCGCATTCATGATCTCCATGGAACTCATGTCAACTCCTGGATGGCCAGGTCGCCCGGCAGGATCCGCAGCGCCTCGGCCAGCTGGTACTGGCGCAGGGCCTCGATCTTAACCGGCTCCAGCACTTCGGCGATGAAGGCGTAGATCAGCATCCCCTTGGCAGCCTCGCCGTCGATGCCACGGCTGCGCAGGTAGAACAGCGCGGTCTCATCGAGCTCGCCCATGCTGGAGCCGTGGGTGCAGCGCACGTCGTCGGCAAAGATCTCCAGTCGCGGATTGGAGTGCACCTTGGCTCGCGGAGTCAGGAGCAGGTTGCGGTTCTCCTGCATGGCATCGGTCTTCTGCGCGCCCTTGGCGACGTAGACCAAGCCGTCGAACACCGCCTGGCAGCGACCCGCCAGCACCCCCTTGAACAACTGGTGGCTGCGGCAGTGCGGGGACAAGTGCCGAACCCATGTATGGTGGTCGATGTACTGCCCCTCGTTGAGCAGATACAGGCCATCCATCTCGACCTCGGCGCCGGGCGCGGCTAGATCGACGTACAGTTCAGTACGCCCGACCTTGCCGCCGGCCGCGAAGGAGTGCAGCGAAACCCGCGCATCCCTGTCCAGCCGCGCGTGCACCACGCCGAAGTGATAGGCCTCCGGGTCCGACTCCTGCATGACGTAGTAATCAACGTTGGCCGCGGGGGCAGCGACGATCTCGGTCACCGGGCTGTTCAGGTACTCGCCAGCACGGCCACGGTGAACCTCCACCAGCTGCAGCTGCGCGCCTTCCTCGGCCACGATCAGGCTGCGCGGATAGATGGCGTGCTGCCGCGCAGCGGCCGAAGCCAGATGGACCAGGACCAGCGGCCGCTCCAGCACCTGGTTGCGGCCCGCCTGCACCAGCACCCCGCCTTCGAACAGCGCCATGTTGAGGGCGGCGAAGGGATGCTCGGCAGCTTCGGCATGCTGCCCCAGGTGCGTCCGCAGCAGTGACTCCTGCCGCCGGACTGCCTCCGCCAAGGGCAGCACCGTCAGCCCCTGCGGCAACTGGTCCAGCCGGGAATGGGCCGCGCTGAGATGACCGTCCACCAGCACCAGCAGATGCGCCTCGGGGAACTGGCGCCGCAGCGCCTCGACCTCGGCATCCACCGCGCCGGCCGCGCGCACCGGCCTGAAATCGGTGCCGCTGACCGGCCCCAGATCCAGGTTGCGCCAAGCCTCGTTCCTGCGGCTGGGAAAGCCGCGCGCCTCGAACGCCTGCATGGCGGCGGCGCGGCGCTCGGCCAGCCAGGCCGGCTCACCGGCGCGCACCTCGCTCAGGTCGCGAAAGTGATCGCTGTAAGGCGTGTTCCGCTCTACTACCGCCTGCTGCATGTAACCCTCCTCAGGCCGCCGATTCTTCGAACAGCGCGTAACCGCTCTGCTCCAGCTCGTCGGCTAGTTCCTTGCCGCCGGACTTGACGATGCGACCCTTGACCAGGACATGGACGAAGTCAGGCACGATGTATTGCAGCAAGCGCTGATAGTGGGTAATCAGCAGAAAGCCGCGCTCCGGCGAGCGCATGGCGTTGACGCCGTCGGAAACGATGCGCAGGGCGTCGATGTCGAGACCGGAGTCGGTCTCGTCGAGTATGGCCAGGGTGGGCTCCAGCACCGCCATCTGGAAGATCTCGTTGCGCTTCTTCTCGCCGCCAGAGAAGCCCTCGTTGACCGGCCGGTTGAGCAATTTCTCGTCCATCTTGACGAGCTTCATGCGCTCACGGATCAGCTTGAGGAACTCCACCGCGTCGATCTCGTCCTGGCCGCGGTGCTTGCGAATCGCGTTCACTGCCGCCTTGAGGAACAAGGTATTGGAGACGCCGGGCAGCTCGACCGGATACTGGAAGCCCAGGAAAACTCCCTCACGGGCCCTTTCCTCAGGCTCCAGCTCCAGCAGGTTCATGCCCTTGTAGAGCACCTCGCCGGCGGTCACCTCATAGCCCTCATGGCCAGCCAACACCTTGGCCAGGGTGCTCTTGCCGGAGCCGTTGGGCCCCATGATGGCGTGCACTTCCCCGGGCTTGATGACCAGATCCAGCCCCTTGAGAATTTCGGTGCCGTCAACGGCAACATGCAAATTTTTGATTTCGAGCAGAGTCGTCATTCACGACACCCCTTATCCGACGCTGTCTTCCAGCGTGATTTCCAGTAGTTTTTGCGCCTCTACGGCAAACTCCATCGGCAGCTTGCGGAAGACGTCCTTGCAGTAGCCGTTGACGATCAGGGCAACCGCTTCCTCCTCGCTGAGGCCGCGCTGCTTGCAGTAGAAAATCTGGTCCTCGCCGATCTTGGAGGCCGTGGCCTCGTGCTCGATCTTGGCGCTGGGGTGCTGCACCTCGATGTACGGCTGGGTATGGGCGCCGCACTGGTCGCCGATCAGCATGGAGTCGCACTGGGTGTAGTTGCGCGCCCCCTCCGCCGTCGGCAGGATGCGCACCAGGCCGCGGTAGGTTTGCTGGCCGCGATCGGCGGAAATGCCCTTAGAGATGATCGTCGAGCTGGTGTTCTTGCCGATGTGGATCATCTTGGTGCCGGTATCGGCCTGCTGCGCGCCGCGGCTCACCGCCACCGAGTAGAATTCGCCGACCGACTCGTCACCGCGCAGGATGCAGCTGGGATACTTCCAGGTGATGGCCGAACCGGTCTCCACCTGGGTCCAGGAGATCTTGGAGCGCTTGCCGGCGCAAAGCCCCCGCTTGGTGACGAAGTTGTAGATGCCGCCGCGCCCCTCTTCGTCGCCCGGATACCAGTTCTGCACCGTGGAGTACTTGATCTCGGCGTCATCCAGGGCGATCAGCTCAACCACCGCCGCATGCAGCTGATTCTCGTCATGCATGGGCGCGGTGCAGCCCTCGAGATAGGAGACGTAGCTGCCTTCGTCGGCAATGATAAGGGTGCGCTCGAACTGTCCCGTGCCGCGGGCGTTCATGCGGAAATAGGTGGACAGCTCCATCGGGCAGCGCACGCCCTTGGGAATGTAGACGAAGGAACCATCGGAGAACACCGCGGAGTTGAGCGCGGCGAAGAAGTTGTCCCGCGGCGGCACCACCGTGCCGAGGTACTTGCGCACCAGCTCCGGATGGTTGCGCACCGCCTCGGAGAAGGAGCAGAAGATGATCCCCAGCTCCGCCAGCTTCTCCTTGTAGCTGGTCGCCACCGAGACGGAGTCGAACACAGCGTCCACGGCAACGCCGGCCAGCGTCTCCCACTCATGCAGCGGGATGCCCAGCCGCTCGTAGGTCTCGAGCAGCTTGGGATCCACCTCGTCCAGACTCTTGGGGCGATCCTTGAGCGACTTCGGTGCCGCAAAGTAGGAAATCGCCTGGTAGTCGATTTTGTCGTACCTGACCGCAGCCCAAGTCGGCTCTTCCATGGTCAGCCAATGGCGGTAGGCCTCCAGCCGCCACTCCAGCAGCCATTCCGGCTCTTCCTTCTCGGCGGAAATCCGCCGGATGACGTCCTCGTTCAGACCAGGCGGGAAAACGATTTGCTCGATGTCGGTGACCCAGCCGTGCTCGTAATCGCGGCGGGTGATCTCTTCAATGGTCTTGGTGCTGGCAGACATCTCGGTGCTCCTATCTGCTCAATGCCGTGAGTGGTACGTGCGCCTTCGGCGCTGGTCCGCCGGCCAAAGGTTTGGTCATGTCCTTCAGGCTGATCCCGTCCAGGGCCCGGTACACCACCTGATTGATGTACTTCCAATTGCTGCTGGCGACGCAACCGTTGTGGTACTGACAGGGGTTCGCCCCTTGCTCGGTGCAATGGGTGAGCGCGATCGGCCCTTCCATGGCGGAAACGATGTCGGCGACGCTGATTTGTTCCGGCGGCCGGGCCAAACCGTAGCCGCCGCGGGCGCCACGGTAGGACACCAGGATGCCCTCGCGCACTAGATGCTTGAGGATCTTGCTGACCACCGGCTGCGGCAGGCCGCGCTCGGCCGCAATGCGGCTGGCGCTGTAACGGCGTGTCGGATCCGCCGCCATCAGGCTCAGGATCAGGACGCTGTAATCGGTCTCGCGGTTGATCCGTATCATGGTCCCTATCTTACCCCATAGTGGACCAATTTGGTACTGATTGGTTCAAGTCACGAAGCCGAACGGCAGGAGGCAGGACGAGCGGGAAATTGCTGCACCCTAGCCCCGCGCGGAGCTGGGGTCAAGTGCCGTGCGCGATGGTGGCGGAATCGTCCATCGACCAGTAGCTGTAGCGGCCGTCCCGGCCGGAGCGGCGCCACCAGACGCGGCGCACCGACTCGCGGATCAGGCGGGTGGGGTTTTCCGGGGTGTTGAGCAGCGCGCTGGACAGATGCCGATTCTTGCGCACCTGGATCATGGCGATCCTGACCGCCTCTTCCTCGCTGGCCGCCTTGACGTAATGAATCACGCGGAACCCGAGCAGTTCCGGCTCGCCGGTCAGATTCAACAGGAAATTCTCGCCGCGCAGCGCAACCTCATACCAGCGCATTTGTTACCTCGAGCATCCGGCCGGAAGCGGCCAGTATAAGGATCCGGCACCGCCGGCTCCACCCGCCCCCGGGGAAACCCCAGGCTGGAGGGCGGAATCAACCGTTGCATCCCGGAGCAAAGCCCTGTACTGTGCGCACTGGTCCGTCGCCTTTGCCTTCTCGTCGAACCCACCGATTCGGGGCTTGCCCCGCCTCACCTGGTTTCTCAAGAACAACTGGTTCGGGCCGTACCGGCACCCCCGCATGCCAGGGGCGCCATTTGATGACCCAAGGGCCGAAGCGGGTGAGACCATCACCGCCAACGCCCACCTTTAAAGTGAACGAAACTCGATGAAGTCCATTTACGTAGGCAACCTGCCCTTCTCCGCCACCGAAGACGAAGTCCGCGCTCTGTTCGCCGCCCACGGCGAAGTGGAATCCGTCCGCCTGATGACCGACCGCGACACCGGCCGTCCGCGCGGCTTTGGCTTCGTCCAGATGGGCGCCCGGGATGCGCTGGCCGCGATCGAAGCCTTGAACGGCTACAATCTCGGCGGCCGCGACCTGCGCGTCAACGAGGCGCACGAACGCAAGCCCATGGGCAGCCGCGCCAGTCGCTGGTAAGCCGCTCCGTCCCTAGGACGACGAAGGCCCGCCGGGAAACCGGCGGGCCTTTCTTTTTGTCGGCGTGCTGCCGACCCTGCAGGGAAGCGCTGGTTCGGGCCGCTAGGAGTCGCTGTCGTCGGCCCGCTGCGAAAGCAGAGTCACCCGAGGCGGAGCCGAGCCACGGCAACGATAGGTTTCCCCGCACACAGGGCAGTTATATTCCTCAATCTGCTCTTGGGAGCTTTTGGCCAACGGCCCACCAATCACCACGACTTCGAAGACGGCGCCGCAAGGTCCGCAGGTTTCCTTGTACCGGCCCTTTTCGTAAGCGATCGTGGAAGTCGGCGATACTTGCATCTCTCTCTCCTCCTGCCAAAGCACCACCAGGCGCTGTAGGTGCGATGCTGGTGCGGCCGTCCCTTGCCGTGCTCTTGCCATCGCAGTCATCTGCAGAAGCGCCGAACCTAGGCCGTCGCTCCTGCCCCATGGCCTTGAGTATCGCTTATTGCCTCCGAAAAGACATCTTTATTTTTCAATAACATGCGATTTCGGAGCAAAAGAGCTGGCCAGGGCCCTGGCCCGACCGCGCCGCGACGCAGCGAGCAGGCAAAAAAAAACGGCGCTGCAGGGCGCCGTTTGGGTGAACGCCGGACGCAGCAACGCCCGGCCAAACTGCGGGCCTTACTCGCGAATGCCCTCGATGACGAACTCCAGATCCACGGTCTCGGCAGCCGGACCAAGATCGTAGGTCATGCCCCAGTCGCTGCGCTTGATGGTGGTCTTGCCGACATAGCCGCGGCGATAGCCGCCCCAGGGATCCTTGCCGGCGCCGACGAAGGTCACTTCGACCTCGATCGGCTTGGTGACCCCGAGCATGGTCAGTTCGCCCTTCAGAATCCCGTCCTCGCCTTTCGGCTCGAAGCTGGTGGTCTTGAAGGTGGCGACCGGGTACTTGTTGACGTTGAAGAAGTCCTTGCCGCGCAGGTGCTTGTCGCGCTCGGCATGGTTGCTGTCGATGCTGGCGGTCTTCACCTCGACGGTGATGCTGTTGCTGGAGGGGTTGTCGGGATCGTAGACGAAGCTGCCCGACAGCTCGTTGAAGCGCCCTTTGAGGTAGCTGAAGCCGAGGTGGGAGATGCTGAAGTTGATGAAGCTGTGGGTTTCATCGATCCGATAGTTCTCGGGAGCGGCCAGCGCGCTCGCCGAGCCGAACAGGCTGCCCGCAAGGGCCAGCGCGATGAGGGAACGATAGGTACGACGCATGCTTTTGTTCTCCAATGGTTGGTGACAGTGGTTTCAGCCGATCATCTTGCGCAAGGTGTCGTCGCGGTCGATGAACTGGTGCTTCAATGCGGCCGCGACGTGCAGCAAAACCAGCCAGGCGCCGCCATACCCAAGATAGTAGTGCAGCATCCCGGTCCATTCCTCACGGCCGGAGCTGGCAGGCAGCAGGGCCGGCACCTCGAACAGCCCGAACACGCTTACTGGACGGCCGTCGGCGGTCGACATCAGATAGCCGCTGATGGGTAGCAGGATCATGCACAAATACAGCAGGCCGTGTCCGGCGCGCGCCGCCAGCACCATCCAGCGGCTGGCACCCGGGGCCGGATCCGGCCGGCGGTCGACCAGCCACCACAGCAGCCGCAGCACGATCAGGACCGCCGCCACGATGCCGAGCGACCGGTGCAGGTCGGGAATAATGCGGTAGAGCGGGTCGTAGTAGGACAGCTCGGTCGCCCACCAGCCCAGCACGAACAGCGCCACGAGCAGCAACGCCATTCCCCAATGCAGCAGGCGGGCGACAAGCCCGTAGCGATCCGGGGTGCTCATCCACATAACCATTGCGTCCTTTCAGGTCGTCCGAAACGTGAGACCGAAGTCTATAACAGCGGAGCCCTCAAACAATCCCTTGAAGAGGCAAAACATTATCTCGGAAAACGCATCAATCTTGCCGCTGCCGCCAGCGCTCCCAGGGCGGCGGCTCGCCCCAGGCGGCTTTCAGAAATTCGATGAACAGCCTGACCTTGGCCGGCAGGTGGCGGCGGCCGGGATAGACCGCATAGACCTTGAGCGGCGGCAGGGCGTAGTCCTGCAGCAGCGGCACCAGCCGGCCGCTGAGCAGGTCGTCGCCGACAATGAAGCTGGGCTGGACGACGATGCCCTCGCCGGCCAGCGCGGCCAGGCGCAGCACGTCACCGTTATTGGCGATCATCACGCCCTTGACCGCGACATGGTGAACGCTGCCGTCGGGCGCGCGGAACGCCCATTGCCCCGCCTGGTCGGCATAACTGTACAGCAGGCACTGATGACGGCCGAGCTCCTCCGGGCTCTGCGGTGCCCCGAAACGCGCCAGATAGCTGGGCGCGGCGCAGACCACGAGCTGAGTGCTGGTCAAGGGGCGCGCCACCAAGGTGGTGGCCAGCAGCTCCCGGCTGATGCGCACTGCCAGATCGCGCCCCTCCTCCACCAGGTCGGTGATGCGGTCATCCAGGCTCAGATCAAGCGTCAGTCCCAGATGCTGCTGTCGGAAACGCGGCAACAGCGGGGCCAGGTGCAGGACGCCGAAGGTGACTGGTGCGCTGAGGCGCAGCACGCCACTGGCGGTGCGGCTGTCGGCGCTGACCGCGGCTTCGGCCTCGGCCAGGTCGGCCAGCAGATCGACCGCGTAGCGGTAATAGGTTCGGCCGGCATCGGTGAGGCTGACCCGGCGCGTGGTCCGATACAGCAAGCGAACGTCGAGGTGCGCTTCCAGCGCCGCCACCGCCCGCGACACGCTGGTGGCGGAAAGCCCCAGCCGCTCGCCGGCACGGACGAAGCTGCCGGTTTCCACCACCGCCACGAAGGCCTGCATGGCAGCAAAGCGATCCATTCCCGCTCCCTTCCACTTGCTGACGATCGAGCAAAGGCGCCAGCAGTAACGAGGCTGCTAGAATACACCCCTGCGCCAGCCTTGGCGCCTGTCGATACAACAATACGAATCAGTCAGCGAAATGGCTCCGAGCCAATGCGTCACATCGTCGTCATGAACACCAAGGGCGGCTGCGGCAAGACCACGGTCGCCACCAACCTGGCCAGCCTCTATGCGCAGCAGGGCTTCGGCACGGCCCTCTTCGACTTCGACCCCCAAGGATCGAGTACCCATTGGCTGAGCCTACGCGATGCCGGCCGGCCGCCCATCTACGGCGTGACGGCTTTCAAGAACCCGTTGGGCATGACCCGCTCCTGGCAGCTGCGTGTGCCGCCGGGAACCGAGCGGGTGGTCGTGGACACCCCGGCCAGCATGGACCGAACCGAGCTGATGGAGCGAGTCAGGCACGCCGACGCCATTCTGATCCCGGTCCTGCCCTCCCCCATCGACGCCCACGCCACCGCCAATTTCATCCGCGACCTGCTGCTGGTGGCCAAGCTGCGCAGCAACCGCACCCGCATCGGCATTATTCCCAACCGGGCACGCGAGGCCACCCTCGCCTTTCAGGCGCTGCGCCGCTTTCTGAACACCCTCAACATCGCCGTCGTCACCCAGCTGCGCGACTCCCAGTTCTACGTGCTTGCAGCCGAAACCGGCGCCGGCATTCACGAGCTGGACGAGCCGCGGGCCCAGCGGCATGCGCCGGCTTGGCTGCGGCTGCTGGCCTGGCTGGAACAGCAGCCGCCCGCTTACGGCCGCACCGCTTGACTTCCCGCCCGCAGAAGCCGGCCACGGCATGCTTGGCTTGCCGCCGCGCGCCACCATGTTGATTCTGCTAGCCGACTGCGGAGGTGCCTGCCATGGCCGCGCTCACTCAGAGTTTCACCCACAAGCTCGATCAAACCCGGTGGGGCACGGCGATTTATGCCGCCTTGGTCGCCGGCATCGTCTACCTGGTCGCGCAGAGCCTCATCGCCGTCTTCCAAGGCTACAGCGCCTGGCTGCCGCTGCGCATGATCGCCGCTATCGTGCTCGGCCCCGAGGCGCTGCCCGAGACGGGCTTTTCCCTGGCCGTCACCCTGGCGGCGTTTTTCGTCCACTTCGGGCTGTCCATCATGACGGCATGGATACTAGCGCCCCTCATCGAAGGCAACCGGCTGCCGTGGGCGGTGGTCACCGGTGCCGTCCTAGGGGTGGTCATTTACCTTGTGAACTACCACGTCCTGACCCTGGCCTTCACCTGGTTCGGCGGCATGCGCGGCTGGTTGACGCTGCTCAACCACATACTGTTCGGCGTGGTGATGGCGTGGAGCTACCAGCGCCGACGCGCCGGCCTGCCGTGACGGTTCCCGCAGCAGCGATCGTGCGCAAGCAATAACTTGCCGTCGCCCCCAAACGAGGGAACGCCATGAATGCGGCACCGTCCTCCTCCGGCGAGACGTTCTACGCCCGCACGTTTGCGCTGGTTTCCCTGTTCCTGCTCGGACTGCTGACCTATCGCATCCTGCTTCCCGTCTATGCGGCGCTGGCCTGGGCCGCCTTCATCGCCTTTTTGCTGCACCCGCTGCATGTGCGTCTCACCCGCCTGCTGCGCGGCCGCCGCAATGTCTCGGCGGGCCTGCTGACCCTGCTCACGGTGCTGGTGATCCTGGGACCTATCACGGGCCTGGCGGCGACCTTCGCGGTGCAGGCGGAGGATTTGCTGCGCCTGGCGCAACGCTTCACCAGCGAGCAGCTCGGCAGCGAACAGGCCGCCAAGGCCTCGGGGCTGCAGGCGCTGCTGGAGTGGCTGCAGAGCCGCTTCGGGATCACGCCCGACCAGATCCAGAAATGGACCACCGACGGCGCCCGCGGCGCCCTGGGCATGGCGGCCACGGTCGGCGGCAAGGTTTTCGTCGGCGCCCTGGGGACGGCGCTGGGCTTTACCATCAGCATGTTCACAGTGTTTTTCCTGGTCCGGGACGGCGCCGACATGATCAATACCGCCCGCGGCCTAATTCCCATGCCGCGGGCGGACAAGCGCAACTTGTTCGAGCACCTGAGCGCAGTGGTGAACGCCGTCATCTACGGCACGGGCGTGACGGCCCTGGTCCAGGGCGCCTTGCTGGGGATAGGCTTTGCCATCATCGGCCTGCCCGCCCCGGTCGTGGTCGGCGTGCTGGGCGCGGTGCTGGCCTTGCTGCCGGTGGTGGGCACGCCGGTACTCTGGGGACCGGCAGCTCTGATCCTGATCTTGCAGGACCGTTGGGGGGCGGCGATCTTTCTGCTTGTCTGGGGCCTGGCGGTCAGCACCATCGACAACATCCTGCGGCCGGTGCTGGTCTCCGGCCGGGGCGCGCGCATCGGCACGCTGACGGTGTTCATCGGTATCATCGGCGGCGCCAGCGCCTTCGGCGCAGTCGGCTTGTTCCTGGGCCCGGTGGTACTGTCCATGGTCATGGCACTGGTGCGCTTCGCACTGGAGCGGCGTCAGCCGCAAGCCGGGCGCTCGGCCGCGGCAACCGATCATGACGCCGATTGAGCGCCAGCCCGTTACAGCACCCACCCTAGCAGGACCAGCAGCAGCGACAGCAGTGCAAAGCTGCCCAGGGTGTAGCGGCCGTTCCAGCGATAGCCCAGCTCGGCCGGCGGAACGCCGGCCAGCCGCGACAGCAGCAGCACCGACGCGGTCAGCGGGGAGAAATTGATCGCCAGCGCCCAGGAGCACATGTAGGCCAGTCCCATCAGCGCCGGCGCGACGTCGAGGACGCGCGGATCCGGCAGCGCTGCCGCCAGCAGGGTCACGGAGACGATGGGATTGAGTCCGACATTGCTGCCCAGAACCACCAAGGCCATCAGGAAGATGGCCGCCAACGGCCCGCTCAGATGCAGCGACTGCAGCGCGTTGGCGATGAGGTCCGGGGGCAGCATGGCCGCCAGCAGCACGCCTGTGAAGCCGGCCCCTCCCAGGATGCCCACCTCGGAGCGCAGGGAGGGGAACAAGTCCAGGCTGCGCCGTCCCAGCCGGACGCTGGCATAGTGCAGCGCCTTCAGTGCGCCATGGCGCCTGCGCTGCGCTGCCATCCAGAGCAGTCCCATGGGCGGCGCCGACAGCAGGATGGCCAGCACCAGCGGAATCCGCAGCAACAACTCCAGGCCGATGGCGACGCCGACGATGCCGAGCACCAGGGCCAAAAAGCGCAGCTGCGGCCCCCAGCCGCCGCTAGTATCCAATGGCGGCACCAGCGCCCTCAGGTGACGTGGAGCATTGCGCCTGTCCAGCCACCAGCCGTAACCGAGCAGCAGGGCAGCCGCCAGAAAACCCAGCGGCAGCACGTCATGCCAGCGCAGCTCCGGGAAGCTGGACAGCACCACCACCAGTGTGATGGAGAAGGGCGACGCCAGCGGCGTCAGGGAAAACCCGCGCAGCAGAGCCAGCGTCATGCGCCGACCGCGCGCCTGCTGGATTTCCCGGTTGCCGCCGGCAGCTCGCAGCGTGTTGCTGCGCGAGGTCATCACGCCCAGCAGGTTGATGGCACCGATGTTGAGAATGATGCCGAACAGCAACGAGCCGGAGCTAAGGGTCAGATAGCGCTTGGCGGGCGGCTGGTTGATGATGCGGTAGCCGCACTCGCGCACCAGCTTCGAGGTGGCGGCGGCCTCGCGCAGGAAGGACAGCGCAGTGACGAAGGTGGCGTAATAGGCGGCGCGGTCGAAGGCTTGCCGCAGCACGCTCAGAGGCTGCGGATGCAGCAGCGGCAGCAGCACCAGCGCGGCAAAGGCGATCCACAGCAGCAGCCGGTTGATGCGCGGCAGCCGCGGCCACTCGGCCAGCACGTAGACCAGCAGGGCGGCATGCCCCAACAGCGCGAGATCGTCGATCAGACCCAGCGCCCGCAGCAGGGTCGTGACGAGAACAATGGGCAGACTGAGTGCGGCAAGCTGCACTCGCCGCGGCGCCTCGTGCCAGCGCAATGCTGCGATCATCCTCTCCCCCCCCCCGGCGTGCAAGCGGCGGACGCTGGACGCGCCCGCCGCCGTCTAATCGTCGAGCTGCGCTGCCATCTCGGCCAGCCGGCTTTTGAGGATCTTGCCGCTCGCGGTGGCAGGGAGAGAGTCCATGAAAATGTAGTGCGACGGGCGCTTGTACCCGGCCAGATGCTGGGCAGCGTACTCGCGCAGGGCTTCCGGCGTCAGCCCGGAGCCAGCCACCGGCTGCACGAAGGCCACGACCTCCTCATTGCCAGGCACGCTCCGCCCCACCACGGCCGACAGCACCACATCTGGATGCGAATTGAGCACTGCCTCCACATCCGGCGGATAGACGTTGAAGCCGGAGCGGATGATCAGTTCCTTGGAACGGCCGACGATGTACAGATTGCCCGCGTCGTCGAAGCGCGCCAGGTCACCGGTGTTGAGCCAGCCGTCCGGCGAGATAGCCTGGGCCGTGGCCTCGGGATTGCGGTAATAGCCCTTCATCAGGTTGGGACCGCGCACCCACAGCTCGCCCACCTCGCCAGCCGGCACCGGATTGCCCTGAAAGTCCAGCAACTTGGCCTCCAGGCCGGGCAGCAGCTTGCCGACCGTGGTGGTCTGGTGATGCTCGCCGATCCGGGTCTGGCTGATGGTCGGGCTGGCCTCGGTCAGCCCGTAGCCGTTGTGCAAGGTGCAGCCGAAGACCCGCTCGACCCGGCTCTTGAGGTCCAGATCCAGGGGCGCGCCGCCCGCCGACATGTAATCCAGCGCCCTGGGACGCAGCACATGGCCTCGCTTGTCCAGATACTCCAGCGTGCGGGCATACATAGCCGGCACGCCCTGCAGCACGGCGATCGGCTCTTGCTCCAGAGCATTCACCAGGGCTTCCGGATCGAAGCGCGGCACCGTGTGCAGGCAGGCGCCGTTGGCCAGCGAGCCGATGCACACCGACGACAGCCCGAACACGTGCGAGGTCGGCAGCACGCCATAGACATGTCGGCCCGGTTGCAGACTGCGCATGCCGCCGCTAACCAGGCCGATGTAAAGCAGGCCGCGGTGGGTCAGCATCACCCCCTTGGGCGTGCCGGTGGTGCCGGAGGTGTAGATCATGGCGGCCACCTGCTCGGCACCGCTGGCTGCCACCGGCTCCGGCTCGGAGTCTTCGGCCAGCGGGCCGACCATGAGCCGGCCCAGCGGCGGGACCTCCGCCTCGACCGCGCCCTGACGGCGGCCGTGCTCGGCCGCCTCGGGGGAGACGTCGATGGTGTAGAGCACCCGGCGCGGCCGGCAATTGGCCTGGATGGTGGCGATCTCGTTGGGCGCCAGCCGGGCGTTGATGATGGCCACCCAGACGTCCAGGCGGCTGGCGGCCAGCAGCAGGGAGACCAGGGCGCGGCCGTTCTCGCTCACCACCATCAGCCGATCGCCCGGGCGCAGCCCCTGCTCCCGCAGCCACTGCTCAGCGGCGTCGACCGCCTGGCCGAGCTCCCGGTACGTCCAGCGCACCTCGTGGTCGACCAGCGCCTCGGCATCGGGGCTGCGCCGGATCCACTCCTCGACCGCCAGATGCAGCCGGTCAGGCAGGGCCGCGATGACCTCGCTGGCCCAGCGACCGTTGATCAGCTCGTCTTCCCCGCGGATCAAGACTGGGCCTCCCGAACCATGTTGCGCGCGATGACGATCTGCTGGATCTGGGTGGTACCTTCGTAGATGCGGAACAGCCGCACGTCGCGGTAGAAGCGCTCGATGCCGTAATCAGCGATGTAGCCCGCGCCACCGTGGATCTGCACCGCCCGGTCCGCCACCCGGCCGACCATCTCCGAGCAGAACATCTTGCAGCAGGCGGCTTCCATGCTGACCCGCTCGCCGTTGTCCATCTTGCGCGCCGCTTCCAGCACCATGCTGCGGGCGGCGTAGGCCTCGGCCTTGCTGTCGGCCAACATGGCCTGGATCAGCTGATGCTCGGCGATGGGCTTGCCGAACTGCCGGCGTTCGATGGCGTAGCGCAGGGAATCCTCGATCAGGCGTTCGGCCACGCCGACGCAAACCGCCGAGATGTGCAACCGGCCCCGGTCCAGCACCTTCATGGCCGTCTTGAAGCCCTGCCCTTCCTTGAGGCCGATGATGTTCTCGGCCGGCACCCGGCAGTTCTCGAAGATGATGTCGCAGGTGTGGGCGCCGCGCTGGCCCATCTTGCGGTCCGGCTTGCCGCGGATCAGTCCTGGGGTGTCGCCCTCGACGATGAAGGCGCTGATGCCGCCAGCCCCCTCACCGCCGGTGCGCGCCATCACAGTGAAGATGCCCGCGATCGGGCCGTTGGTGATGAAGCGCTTAGTACCGTTGAGAACGTAGTGGTCGCCGTCACGCTCGGCGCGGGTCTTGAGCGAGGCGGCGTCGGAGCCGACGTCGGGCTCGGTCAGGCAGAAGGCGCCGATCAGCTCGCCAGACGCCAGGCGCGGCAGATACTTGCGCTTCTGCTCCTCGGTGCCGTCGATCAGGATGCCCTGAGAGCCGATGCCGTTGTTAGTGCCGAAGATGGAACGGAAGGCCGGCGAGGTCTTGCCGATCTCGAAGGCCACCAGCACCTCCTCTTCCATCGTCAGGCCGAGGCCGCCGTACTCCTCGGGGATGGACAGGCCGAACAGGCCCATCTCCTTCATCTCCTGGACGATGTCCTCGGGAATGACGTCTTCTTCGGCGACACGCTCTTCCGCTGGGATCAGCCGTTCACGCACGAAGCGCGAAATGGTGTCCAGCAACTGGTTGAGCGTTTCCTGGTCACGAATCATGTGAAACTCCTA